>ERZ891134.131-NODE-131-length-65332-cov-8.290010_pt1 | contig 65332 bp, 59 predicted proteins | sample MGYA00520888_ERZ891134 | MGnify/ENA primary metagenome ERZ891134 (study PRJEB32303, sample SAMEA104408692) | aquatic metagenome | biome: Brackish water; feature: Coastal; material: water | place: Baltic Sea | collected 2014-10-23 | depth 10 m ... | reverse complement strand
CTGCGTGAACTATATCGGATGCTTCTGGAACATCTGTTTCGAATAGTCCGAGGGTATTTGGATTAGTAATCATCATCAAGGCTACTGTATCATCAACTACAGCCTTTAGTGCCTCTAAGTCAATTCGACCATTTTCCAAACTGGGTATCTCGACGATATCATATCCTGCCATGGCTGCGCTAGCGGGGTTGGTGCCGTGGGCAGAATCTGGAACGATTACTTTGGTACGTTGGGTTTCGCCACGTTTGCGGAAATATTCCTGTACACAGCGAACAGCAGTGAATTCTCCTTGAGCCCCAGCAACAGGTTGCAGGGTCACATCATCCATTCCTGAACAAATTGCCAGCATGTGTTGCATTTCGTGGTAAATAGATAACAAGCCTTGCAAATGGTGTTCGGGTTGGTGTGGATGAATATCAGCAATACCAGGTAGTTGGGCAATCACTTCATTGACTCGTGGATTGTGTTTCATAGTACACGACCCTAGAGGATAAAATCCAGTATCAATGCCGAAGTTTCTTCTCGATAACCAAGTGTAGTGTCTGACCATTTCCGGTTCTGATAGTCTTGGCCATCTTGGAAGTGCTTTGCGCATCAAGTTAGGCGGCAGTGCTACTTTATTTTTCGAGAGTAGTGGTTCAGGTTGTGAATAACCCATTCCAGTTCCGCCAGCAAAGTCAAATAATCTGCTCAAGCAACCACCTCCTTCATCGAACACCATACAGCCAAATGAGCGGCGAGTAATTCTATTTCAGCGGCTTTGGTTTGATCGGTAACTGAAACCAATAACCAATTATTGCGACCTTCATACCAACGGTTTAAGTCAAAACCACCAATAATTCCAACCGAATCGAGATACTTCAAACAGTCTGCAGCACTTCTTGGAAGTTCAATCACAAATTCGTTAAAGTGAGCAGATGAAATATGCGGCACTGAGATTTCATTAATCTCCGACAACTTTTGCTTAGCCAAGACACAAGCAGTCATATTTCGATATGCTAGGTGTTCAAGACCTTCAGGTCCAAGTAGTGACATATGCATTGCGCCCATCAAGGCAATTAGCGTTTCATTAGTACAAATGTTGGAAGTTGCTCGATGACGTCTAATGTGTTGTTCTCTTGTGGAGAGAGTCAGACAATATGCTTCTTTGCCGTCGACATCAATACTTCGCCCAACTATTCTTCCGGGCATTAGACGCAAATACGGTTTGCTACACGCAAAGATTCCGTAGATTGGACCTCCTCCAGTTGGTGGACTGCCAAATGGTTGACCCTCACCAACAATGATATCTGCGCCGTAGTTACCTGGTGCTTCAACTAAGCCAAGAGATACAGGTTGTACGCCGACTATGAGTGCAGTATTTTTACCGATTATTTCTTTGATTTGAGTCAGGCCGCCATCAAGAATACCAAGCGGATTTGGTTGTTCAACATACACACCACATGAACCTGCGGCAGAATGAACCGAATCAATATCAAGGGTGCCATCAGCATTATGCTTCAATACTTTCAAAGTAATTCCTGCACCTTGGCAATAATTGTGCATCACTGACATGCGGTCTGGAGGGACTAACTCAGAGATGTAAACCGTGTTAGATTGAGTTGCCTTTCTAGTGTGGACTCTAACAGCACAAGTAAGTGCCTCTGCAGCCGCAGTAGATCCATCATAAAGTGATAAATTAGCAATTGGTAGACCAACAAGTTCCGAGATAAGGGTTTGAAATTCCCACATTGCTTGGAGCATTCCTTGACTTACCTCAGGCTGGTAAGGAGTGTATGAGGTCAAGAATTCACCTCGAGTAATTAATTGAAATACTGATGCAGGCACATAGTTACGATAAATTCCAGCACCCAAAAACGATACTGCTTCACCCATAGCTAAATTCGCCCCGAGCAACCTACGAGCATCAGCAATAATTTCTTCTTCAGATTGGGGAGGTGGTAATGGTAGAGGTTCAGACATTCTAACGTGTTCTGGCAAGTCGCTAAACAAGTCATCAATTGATGAAAAACCCATCTCTTTGAGCATCTCTGTTTCTAGGCCTCGATTTGGTAATTGGTCGACCATGGTTATTCTCCCCTTACGGCTAATTTAAACCCGTGCGCGTAATGCCCATAATATTCATGCTTAGAAGATGATATTGTAAAATCGATAATCTAAACAAATGGTGGCCTAACGACCACTGCTTTTACTGACTTTCTAGGGCTGGCAACTATCATAACCTCATCTCCTTCATTGACACCAGAAATATAACCAATACCAATGCCAGTATTTGCCAAACTAGGCGATGGTGCTCCAGAAGACAATCGCCCGATGATGTTACCGGACAAATCGCTGACATCCTTGCCGGGTCTAGGCAATGGGCCCTTTTCGACATACTTGACACCCCACCATTTCGCATCGGTATCTGCGTGAGAAATAACCCGCTGCTTACCGATAAAATCATGTTCAAGGTCTAAGCCAAATGGCACGTTGGTCTCCCATGAATCTCTTGACAGAAATTCTGTTGCTTCTTCTAATTCAGGCCAGCAGAAATCAACTCCGCTAAGCAAGTAACCTTTCTCCAAGCGTAATGTATCACGTGCTCCAAGTCCAACTGGTGTAGCACCTGCTTTGATGAGGTGTCGCCAAAGGTTAGCTGCATGTTCATTAGGTACGAATATTTCATAACCAGACTCACCAGTATAACCAGTCCCTTGAATCCAGCCAGTGACGCCCAGAGGATTATCCGAAATTAATTGCCAGCGAAATCGACCAACATGGTTATCTGCGCTCAGTACCTTAGTGATTATGGTCTTAGAGTGGGGTCCTTGTAAAGCAATAATAGAGGTCTTAGGTGACAAGTCTTCTAGTTCTACTGAGCCATCTTTGGGGAGATTACTGGTGAACCAATTAGCCATTACTTCAATCATTGAAGCATTTGGTACGCCAAGAATTTCGGTTTCTGAAACAACCGCAAAAATCATGTCATCGATGATGAAGCCATTATTGTCTAGAAAATGGGTATAGGCGCAACGACCAGGTATTATTGCTGAAACTTTCTGGGTTGCCACCGTTTCAAGCCATTCACGAACCTTGTTGCCGGTAAATCGAAAAGCACCCATATGGCTGACATCAAACAGGCCAGCAGAGGTTCTTGTTGTGAGGTGTTCTTCTTTGATATTGGAGTACCATATCGGCAATTCGAAACCATGAAAGTCTACAATATTAGCATCCAGTGCAACATGCTCATCAAATAGTGCGGTCCTGACCAAATCGCCACTCGACATGATTGTGCCAAATCGAGGCACTCCTTAAACTCGGGGGAATCAAAATTGAGCAGGTACTCCAGCGACTATTTCGTCACCATGCCTAACAATTGCTGATACTAGGCCGTTTAGTACTGATTCATCCACTAATGGATTGGCTACCACTGCCCTAATAACTACTTGATCAAGAATATTTGAACGACTCACTAAGTGCATACCTTCTCTAATTAGTCGAGCACGAATTTCGGCATTTAGCTCATTGAGGTTCCGTCCATCAGCCACATATCTAAAGCAAATATTCGACCAACTTCGCTCAGACATCATTTCTAACTTAGGATGTGACTGAACCGCTGCTTGAAGATAATCACCTAATTCACAATACCTATCTACCATATCTGCCCAACCTGCGTCACCGATTTCTCGCCAAGCAATCCACAGTTTCAAGGAATCATTGCGCCTACCACACTGCAGTGAAAACCGACCAAGGTCAACATCTTTAGCGTCTTCATGAAATAGATAATGTGCAGCATTACCGTGAGCACAAACGCCACCAAGAACCTCCTTGTGTTTGGTTAAAAAGGCACTACAGATAAGTGGCAACCCCATCATTTTATGGGCATCCCAGCAAACACTGTCAGCAAGTTCTACACCTGCCATAAGATCTCTATGCTTGCTAGAAAACAAGCAGCTCCCACCCCATGCTGCATCGACATGCAGCCAAATATTTTCATCGTGGCTTATCGCCGCAATTTCTCGAAGTGGATCAAATGCACCTCTAACCGTAGTACCTGAAGTAGCGATCACACAGAATGGAATCAAATCATTTTGTTGGGCCCGTTGAATTTCATCGATAAGTGCATCAGGTTTCATTCGACCCTGTGAATCACAAGCTACCTTGATTAAATTTTGATGGCCAATTCCAATAACGTTGGCTGACATCAGCACTGAGTAGTGAGCTTCAGCAGAGACAAATGCCACGTGCTTAGTACCATCAAAACCTCCGTGAGATGATGATGGATAGAGGGATTGACGAGCACATAACATACCCAACATATTGCCATTTGAACCACCGGTAGTAAAGGTGCCAAAGCCGTCACTATAACCAATCATTTCCATCATACGAAAAATTATTGCTTTCTCGATTAAAGTGGCGATTGGTGATAATTCATAGGTATACATCGATTGATTGGTCAAAGCCGCAATTACCTCACCAGCAAATGCTGACAGGTTTAGTCCGCCCCATAATGGATTCATAAATTGCGGATTATTAGTTCGAATACACTGACGGAGAAATTCATCAATATCATCAAGAACTCCCTCAGGGCCATTTCCTTCTAGTGGTAGTGACAAATCTGTAGTTTTTCTGCGGGATTCTTCAGTTAGGTAATCCCCGGTTTTTTGTCCTGGTTCAAGAGATGCGAGATGATAATCGGCTATTCGAGACATCAATCCATCAAGGAACGGTGTAAGGACTTCTGCTCTCATAGTCACAGGGGTCTAGCACTAGACCTTTGTAGTATGCGGTAATTGGTTCTAGAATCCATCCAACGGCTGTTATGCAGCATGAATTAAATAAAATTCAGATTACATTCAAAGTATAGAAGTCCATTAACCAATCATGCCATCTTAAATTACCGCCAAATAAAAATAATCTGATATTAAAGAAATCACCTACATGAAAAAACAATCAATATATGCGATTTTGCCAAACGGATATTGATTTTAACAGTAAAATCTCCATTCATGTTGCATATTATTTCAGCAACATTGAATAAAGGAAGTTGCTAGCCAAGCATATGTTAGGAGAAGTAGGCGGCAAATGGCTGGACAGATTACACCAGCACATTGCCAAAGATTTACGCACAAAAGGATGGTCACAATCTGAGATAGCCACTTTATTAGGTTCAACTCAAAGCACGATATCTAGGCATATCCAGAAACCAACCATTAGCCTTTCAGCATCTGCTGACGAAGCAATGGTTGATGCGTGGGCCAGTGAATTGTCACAGGCTCTTGCGGCATTAGGTCCAGAAAGTGACGTGATCCGTCAAAGATTGATTGTAGAATTTCAATTTGGCGGAAATCAAACTCTAAGATTTGACAAGACACTTACCGGACTCGATTTGGACAAAGGCCAGCAAGAAAGAGCCTTACTCCGTAGGTTAGAATGGGCAATTAGCCGTCTTGATGTCAAAAGAATTCACCATGTCTTACCGGCTGTTGGACTAAACATTGCATCATGCGTCAAAGGTGCTAGAGATGCTGACCAAGTAGCGGCCTTCCCGGGAAGGATAACCATTGTCAATGGCAAATTGAGGCATCACGAAACTCCGTCATTTGGGGTATCAAACCATTTAGCAGGAATTCTTATTCAAGCTCACACAATAAATGAAGCTAAAACATCAATTGTCAACATTAAGCCAGAAATAAAGAATGATAAAGTCGACATCGATGAACTCAAAACAATATGTGAACAACTCGGCTATTCATTTGCGCAGTGTGAAAAGGGTCGTATAATCGGGTCTCACACCAAGCTAGACGTGATAATTGATGCAGGAGGTTATGGTTGGGAGCCAAGCCTGTATATCCTTGCACACAATCCATTAGAGTTGATTGACAGAACACACCAGCTTTCTGCTCAAATCGGAAGTGATTTAATTGCGGCTTAACGCAATATTGTGTTTGACCGTAATGGTTTGCGCATCGATGAGTGGTTGTTTAGGTGCATTGGAAAAAGAAAATGAATCACTTGAATGTTCTACATTTTCCGCAGGTCACACGGATGACGGGAAATTGCGAATACTTACTTATGACATATTGGCATTAAGCGACAGCATGGTAGAAGAATTTACCAACCGAACAGGATATGAAATCGAATTTATCAAAGAAGATGATGCAGGTGGAATATTAGACCAAATGATGCTGACAAAACAAGCACAACAAGCAGATTTAATGATTGGCTTAGATAATACCTACCTACAGACTGCTATCGACAATTGCTTGCTTAGAGAGACTGTTTACACCCAGTCTGATAATTATCAAAACATAAGCGAACAGGCAACAGCACCGTATTCAGGACCACTAGCCATTCCGTTTGATCAAGGACCTGTTTGCCTGAATTATGACGAGAATTTTGTTGATGGAGAAAATGTTAGCGAACCAACATCATTATGGAACCTAACCGAAGAAACTTGGCGAGGAAAAACAGCATTTCCATCCCCAGTGACCTCTTCACCTGGAAGATCATTCATGGTTTCCACCATCGATTATTTTGAAAATGATGACGATGAAAGTACTAATGCATTTGATTGGTGGCAAGCCATGGCAAGTAATGATGCAATCATTACCTCTGGCTGGACTGAAGCATACGAAACTCACTACACTGGTGGCTATGGGGAGTACACTACAGGATATATCGGAGATGCACACTTGACCGTATCTTATTGTCAGTCTCCTGGAGTTGAAGCCTATTACTCTGGAAACTACACCCACTCTACTTCAATAACACTACCAAAGTCAACGATACAACAAGTAGAATATACTGGAATAATCAATGGTGCGGCAAATATACCGGGTGCTGAACTGTTCATAGAATATCTACTGAGTCCTGAAATCAATGCACAAATGCCCGAGAACAATCTAATGTATCCGGTTCTTGATGGCTATGGATTACCAGAAACTGATGGCTATCGCTATCACTCCGACATACCACAAGAAAATGCCAATGTTGAGATTACTAGAATCAACGAAGAGATGACTAACTGGCTAGACAAGTGGCAGTCAGCAACTGAATGAGGTCTGGTATTGACTAGAACAGGCCAGCATAAAATGTTGGTCAAAGTCATACAGTGGACTACTGTTTGTTGTTTCGTAACGCTGACTGTATTGCCATTATTGTATGCGATTGCTCGCCTTGAATCTGTTACTGGAATTAATTCAGTGGTGGCAGTCCAAAATTTCTTCACTACCCAATCGTCGTTACACGCCTTGAAATTCACATTACTTGAAGCCACCATTTCAACAATTGCCACTGTGATAATTGGGCTACCGATTGCTTGGTGTTTGGGGCGTTATAATTGGAAAAATATCAAGTTCTTAAGAGCGATACTAGCAGTACCATTTGTCACTCCTTCAATCGTAGTAGCCATGGGATTTCTGATGCTGATCGATGTTGGGGGACCGTTGACCGCAATGGGCATTGATTTGCGCTTAGAGACTGGTATTGTTGGCGAATTAGCCAATGTTACCAACTGGGAAAATCCCGGGCATTTCATCGCCTTAATTGCCGCCCACGTATGGTTTAACATTTCATTGATAATGCGATTTGTCGAACCAACCTTGTCCACAATGGACAGAACATGGGAAGAACAAATGCGTTTCTTGCCAGCGGGACAAAATAGGTTGTCACGAATTCGCAATCTCTGGTTACCAATAATTGGACCAGCGATTTTGTGTGCAGCCACACTGTGTTTTATTTTTTCTTTTACTTCCTTTGCCCTAGTCCGGTGGCTAACACCAAACCAAGACACACTAGAAACACTGATGGCCAATTCAGGAGGCTCAGCGGGCATATATGGTTACCGAATTGACACTAGTGAAGTGGTATTATCTACCTCAATTGTTCAATTAATCATATTGTCACTAGCAATTATCTGTGCTACATCAATACAACGTCGACATTCTACTATCCACGCAATAATTGCTGAATCTGACGCCAAACAAATATCAGCAAGGCCAAATAATTTAGCGAAAGCGATTATTTCCTTGGGCGTTTGTTTTGCCATATTACCACTAATGTTAGTCACTATTGCATCTTTTAGAATTCGCAACACAAAAACCGGTGAATTTACTTACTCAACTGAAGCTTGGAGTGAAGCATGGTCGGGCGATTATTCCACTACCGCAATACCAGATGCCTTGTCGAATTCACTGATTTATTGTTTAATCACAGTTGCATTTGCTTTACCCATAGGCTGGATTATCTCATCATGCATAAGTCGTTTAGAACAAGAGCAAAAAGCCACCACTGCTAAGATTGTTGAATTTGCTACAATGATTCCCTTGGCCCTTTCAGCAGTAATGATTGGCTTAGGAATATTACTTGGCTTATTGAAGTGGTCACCTGGTTTATTTGGTTGGGCTATAATACCAGCAATACCTCATATAATCATCACCACCCCGTTTGTCATTAGAATAATCCTGCCTGCATTGCGATCTATTGATTTGTCATACCATGAACAGGCAGTCATGCTTGGCATGAATCCAATTAACGCATGGTGGCATGGTAAAGCCGCATTCCTTAGAGCACCACTTGTGGTAGCGGGAGCATTAACAATGGCGTTTTCGTTAGGTGAATTTGGTGCATCATGGATTCTAGTAAGGTCGGGATCTTGGGATACTTTGTCTGTGCTAATTGATCAATTGATGAGCCAACCAAAATTCAACCCATTGATTCAACCAATGGCGATGGCTGCGGCGACGGTTTTGATGCTGTTGACATTCATCTTATTTTTCATTGCAGAACGATTTCGTGATAATGGAGAAGGGAGTGGATTTTAATGAGTACCAATGACAACGTGATAGAAATTTCAATCGAACAAAAAGAATTGAGTGGGGAAATATTATTCCAAAAAATGAGCCTTAGTCTCAAAGCAGGTGAAATAATCTCGTTGTTAGGCCCTAGTGGCTGTGGGAAAACCACCTTACTAAGGATGATAGCAGACTTAGAATCAAGCGGCGATGGTGAAATTACTATTGATGAAAAAATAAGCAATAACGTTGGATTTATATTCCAAAAACCTATTTTATATCCGCACCTGAATGTAGCTAAAAATATCCTTCTTGGCAATAATGAAAAACTATCTAAAATTATGAAAGAGCAATTGGTTATTGATTCTCTAGAATTGGTCAAGTTAAGTGGATTTGCTAATCGGAAAGTCACCACATTATCTGGTGGTGAGGCACAAAGGGTAGTACTTGCTAGAGCATTATTAGCAAACCCAAAGTTGTTACTGCTTGATGAACCTCTATCTTCACTAGATGTCGATGCTCGTAGAATATTAGCCAAGGAAATTAGAGATTTACTCAAGCAACACAACATCAGTGCAATTCATGTAACACACGACAAAGATGAAGCAAATATTGTCGCTGATAGAATTCTAGAATGGTCAAAAATCTGTGACTCTGGTAACGGAAGCAATAATAACGACCAGTGAAAAAGAATACATGAGAGCGATGCCTGCCGTACCCATAGAAGTATTACCTTACGTGAGAGGGATTCAATTGGTCCTTTCTAGTTATGAGGGATATACCAAAGGTAAACGTCGAGAAGCAGACAAACTAATTCGGGATGAAATTAAGCGAGCCGGAACTAGGGCAAGAAACCATATCTCTAACATTCAAGATCTCGCTTTCAAAGCGAATAATATGCCGCTAGCTCAAGTAGCCAAACAAGCCACTTTGGAGATTGATTCGATGATTGAAGATGTCGACAAATCAGCGACTGGAATGAACCATGCTTTCTTTTCCGGTTCAAGATCAGTTAAGGTTTCTGATTTGAAAAAATTAATCAAACATGATCATGATGTTATTGAAATGGTCACCAAGGCAATCAATATATCAAATAGTGCAGAACATGCATTTAGTACAAGTAAACCAGATGAAGATGTTAAGAATTTTATTCAACAGTGCCAACAGATGATTACTAGTTGTCGTGGATTTTATAATTCACGAACTAAGATTCTTGGTGGTCTACGTCAAAAAGCCAAGTGAGATGATGAAATGAGTAACAAGTTTAGATGGAGAGACAACCCTAACATTATAGCGAGATTATTAGATGCCAATAATATCAATACGTGGAAGGCTCAAGAAGTAGTTTTGAAGCCAAATGAAGCGTGTGTATTTATCGTTGATGGGCGAATTGGTGATATTCTAACTGAGAAGGTAGTTGGTAACATCGCTGGCGGGTTTAACCGGTTTTTGGGCGAAATGATGGGCGTTACTGCTAAGGATAGAAGATTACTATTTGCCATGACTGGACCTGCCGATATATCGGTTCCATTTTCCGCTAATCTACCAAATGGTAGCAAGGTTTCTGGATTTGCCAATGTGCGGGTTCAGTTACGCAATGATGACATCCCCAAATTACTCAATATGTTTGCTAACAGTGCTCCTGTTTTAGACAGAAAGCGCCTAGCAGAGGTCTTACACAATGAATTGATGATGCGAGTAATAAATCCCTCACTGGCAGAGTGTTCAAGCGATGAAGACTTACGAAGTGCTGCTTTTCAAGATAAATTTGAGATGAGGACAGAGGTTGAATTGCGCTCAACCCTCTCAACTCTTGGCTTTACCTTACTGAAGGCATTTCTTACCGCAAACCAAACGGATAATGAAAAAATCACTCAACTAAATGCCGAACTATCTGCCGCCACACAAACTGAAGGAGCACATGCTGAGGCACTGATGGAAAGAATAGCCATACGAGAAGCTGCAATGTTAAGAAGAATCGAATGTGAATTTAATATTCAAAAAGCCGAAGCAGCAGGAAAAGTTACTGTCGAGTTACAGAGCGAATTAAAGGATTTACGTAAACAAGAAGCACGTTGGGAAGCTGAATTAAAGCGTGATGAAGGAAAATTAAACCTTCGGATGAAAGAGTCTTCACACAAAACTGACCAAGCCATGGCATTGTTTGAACAGGTTCAAGCAAAAAAACGTGATCGGGTTGCCCAAACCCAAGAACATCAAAATCAACGCATGGACAAGCAAAATGAATTGCAAGTAAAAATGATGGAAATGGCTGCCCAAAATGATGCGCTAACACCGGAAGTAATGCAGGAATTCTTGCGGCAACAAACCGCTCAAAAAGCAGTAGATGGCCCTGGCGCAGAGTCACAAGTTAACCCTCAGAGCAACGTAAATAATTCCATCTGCCCAAGTTGCTCAAAACAAATAATGCCTAATTGGAAAGCCTGCCCACACTGTGGAATCAGTCTCTAATCGTACAGACTGTTAATTAACAAACCCCAAATGGCAGTACAATGCCAATCCGCTGGGGGTCAAAGCCATGGAAGTTATGGAGTAGTCATTGGCAAAACCGTCACAGTTTCAAAGGACTGCGTTTGCCTTTGGCATTATTATTCATGGTAGTCTTGGGATTGGGCCTAGGATATTTAGTGATTAATTATTTTTCAGAATGGCGCAACTGGACTGCGTTTGATCCCGAGACACGATTTGATTCGATGATTCCAGTGATTCCATGGATGATTCTTCCATATTGCACATTATATTTCTATTATCCAATGGCAGGTTTATTTGGCATGAAAAATGAACAAACTCAAAGAGAAGTGATTATTTTTCACCAAACATTGCTAATATTAACCCTCATGATCTTTGTTATTTTCCTAACATTACCGGCCGAAGTGGACCTTAGAGATTCTGTGTTGGAAACAGACCTAGGAATTTGGCACACTTGGTTTGAGTTATTGTATGGCGTTGATAATCCATGGAATGCTTGGCCCTCACTACACATAGTTCAAAGCATGCTGGTAGTCTTAATCGTCCACCGGTGGTATAGTAATGATGGGATAAGAGCAAAAATGCTACTTGGTGGATTATGGTTTGCTTGGTCATTACTAGTTATTTCAATTACCACCACAAAACAGCATTACGTCTGGGACGCAATATCAGCACTGATTGTTGGTTTCTTGGCATGGAACTATTGGATAAAACCAGCCTTAGATAGATGTCATGAGCAAGAGATTATTGAGCAATTCAACCGTCTGTGAATTAGCCAAATACCGCACTTACCGCATCCCGATTAGTTAGATACAATGTCAAACTTATTCCAGCCATTATCATCATCCATGAACCAACAAGTTTTATTGTCCCTGTTGCTCTTCTGAGGAAATTTATCATAACTTGACGGCCAAGACCGACCATCATGGTTACGGTAATCATTAGAATTAGTAAGCCAAGCATTAAGCCACTAATACCTAGAGTTATTGCAGCCCCACCAAGGGTTCCAAGATAAAGCACAAATGGCAATACGGCAGCAGCAGTGCAATCAATTGAGGCAGCAGCATAACCAATTCCATACAAATACATATTACGTCTAGGAGTAAAAATGTCATCATCCTCTGTCGTGCTGTACCTGTCAACGAATTTTTGTACAAAGCCCATCACATGTGAGGTCACACCAAGTAACATCATCGAACCAAGAATTATCAGCAATATGGCAATTCCTATGGCGATGTAATGAACCAATCCAGATTTCTGAAACGCTTCCCCCATCACTACAGCAATTATGCCAATAAAGAGGAAAAATGTCCACATTCCTAAGCCTGAAAGTGAACCAATAACTAACGGACTAGGCATTTTAGTTTTCAGTTTACCAGCTTTAATTAATTCATCTTCCCTTGCCCCCAATGAGAGGTAATAGGAGATGAAGCCTGGCAGAACAGGGAATGCACAAGGTGAGAAATACACCAAGATTGACAGAATCATACCCAATACAAACACTGCAACGTAAGAGGTCGATGGTTCTTCCCAGCCGATTCTAAGATCTACTGTATCACTTACTGGACCCGATATTGCTTCTTCAACTACAGAATCAAATGATTCCCACTTATCTGTAGGTGAGCCTGTGGCTTGACGCTCGATTATGTAACCTGCTTCATCAATTACCATTACCACAGGAATTTGTCCTGTCCCTGCTGTTGTGAACAGTCTGACAGGATCTACCCTGTCGCCATTGGCAAGTATTGCCGAGTCATCATACCCCATACCTGTTGGATACAGTGGCACTGTATACCGGTCATCAGATTCATTTAGGTATTCTATATCTTCACCATACCAACTTCCATAAGCGACAATATGGAAATCTTTGCCGTTTTCGCTAGCCATTTCTGACCAATTAGCCATGTTGTCCTCTAGATGATACTGAACCGCATGACAGTTACTACAATCATGAGCCATGAAGTCTAGAATTATGATAGAACCACGTAAGTCATCTAAGTTAAACCAACCTGTTTCGTTTACTAAACCAGTTTCAATATCTGTGCGGTTTAATGATTCAAAAACCATATTAGGAATCGGTTCAGGCTCAGCATCAGATTGAAAAATGTCATCCATGCTGTCAAACATGGATAATGCGGCAAATGAAATGCTGACAAACATAACCGCAGCAATGGCAAATGCTTTCCAAGTCTCTAGACGTTTAAACACGCCTAAATCCATAGTATTCAACATTCCCATGGTATATGCAGACATCTACAGCACTTGAAAATAGTCCTATAATGGACGATTAGATAATCGGTTGATTCCGCAACCATTCTAAGTCTGAAATGTATAGTTGTCTAATATCATCAAGCCCAAGCACCAGCATAGCCAATCGCTCAAGACCCATACCCCAAGCAAGAACTGGATGTTGGATGCCGAGTGGTTCAGTAACTTCTGGCCTAAATATTCCTGCACCGCCTAATTCTAGCCATTTGCCACGCCACTTGACTTCAATTTCCAAACTAGGTTCAGTATAAGGAAAATAAGCTGGCCTAACTCTTACCTCAGGATAACCCATCTTAGCGTAGAAGGTTTTCAAAGTGGTAACGAGCATCTGAAGATTAGCGCCTTCTTCCATAATTATTCCTTCAATTTGGTGGAATTCTGGCAGATGTGTTCGGTCAATTGCTTCCTTTCTAAAGACCCGGTCAACGGTAAACATACGGCAAGGCTCGGTTGGGTTGGCTGCTAAATGCTGGATGGTATTTACGGTAGTATGCGTCCTGAGTAAGCCTTTTTTTGAGACTTCATTGGAAAAATCACCACCCCATCCAAGCGAACCAGTTTCTCCACCATCTCGGTGTATAGCAGACCAAGTTTCCATTAACTCTTCTGGGAGTTCTAATGATTTAGGATTATCAAGATAGAATGTATCCTGCATTTCTCTTGCTGGATGGTCTTGTGGGATAAATAACGCATCCATATTCCAACCTGCTGATTGGACATAATCTTCCACTAATTCTGAGAAGCCCATTTCTAAGAAAATATGACGGATCCGTTCGATTAATGATTGCATTGGATGACTGCGCCCTGTCCTAGGTGTTGCTGATTCCAAAGTCACGTCAAAGGCTCTAAATTCAGCATTTTTCCAATTTTCACTTTGCAGTAGTTCTGGAGTTATTTCGTTGATAACTTCAGTTTCCACTAAATCTTGTGCCACAATTTTTAATCCTGATTTTGTTATTTCCCAGGTTCGAGTAGTAGTAATAACCAGTTCTACAAAATTTCTTCTGCCTTTAAAATGTTCTAATAATTCAGCATCGACTTCATCTTGTGAACAAGGTAGTGAGTTTAGAAATTCCGACCTTTCAGCAATCTGCTGTTCAACATTAGTGTTATCATCGCAATGAAATTTACCCGACTGCATTGAAATCCCTAACTTTTTCAGTAAACCAATTCCTGGTCCTGCCTCATGCTTGTCAAATGATTGTTGTAGATTACTCATTGATGGGTCGCTTGACTCAAGATACCAACTATAGAGACGGGCTTCCAATAACCCATTATTAATTGCTAGCTGCCCTTGATTTGCAAGTTTAACCTCGATTTGACTCTGTTCAATTACCTTGATTAGTTTCTTGTCTGCTAAACCTTGTCCAGCACCAACTGCAACGGCTTGGTCAGTCCAATCACAAGTTTTCAAAATATCTGCAAGTTGCCATTTGGAGGCTGGCTTACCCTGCATTACACGGAGCATCCTTCGCTCTGTATTGACAAGAGTTGAGGCGTCCATGACACAACGAAGAGAAGTAGTGCTATCAAATCTATGCCTAGATTTGATGATTTTTTCACTTTCTACTCTTCTTCAGCAGCCCACAGCTGAACTTGACAACTTGGGCAAATAAAAGAATCAGGTCTAGGTCCAGGCTGAACGGTAATTTTACCACATGGTCCGCACACAATTGTCGATTCAATTGGCTCATCCATAGTAACATCAACTCGATACATTACTCTACCAGCATCTGGTAATTGTCCTTCATCTGGCCTCCATTCTCTTATGGCAGACTCTGACATGCCGAGTTTGGACCTCAAACTCATACCAAAAATAAACAATATTATGCCTAAAACTCCTACTGTAGAAGCCAATGTGTAGACCTCCACTACGGTAAAAAAAGCTCCAAAAGCAATGCAAATAAAACCGGAGAGAATGAAGTTTTCTCGCGGATACCTAGACATTATACCATCTCACTGCAAAGCGTCTTTCAAAGATTTGGCAACTCTGGAGATTTGCTTGGTAGGTATCGCACACAAACCAATTCTTATCCCACCTTTAAGCGGTACTAAGTAGACTTGACCATCGGCACATGAATCAACCACGGATTTCGGATCATCATGTTCTAACCAAGCGAAAAATCCATCATGAGTTGGATTAATTGGCACCTCATTTTTAGCACATTCTTCAATGAACAATTCACGGCGCTTAGCCAGTAATTCTGTTAATCTAACAAGTTCCAGAGACCATGCATCACCTGATTCTTCCTCAGCGTGAATTCGGGCGATTGAGTATTGAGCTAAACGGGAACTAGCAGACCAGGTTTGTCGACCTGTAACGCCCATAACGGTAGTGATTCTATCGACTACTGATTCATCTGGATGAATACTAACTAGTGCGCCTGCTCTAAGGCCGTAAATGGTGTGTGATTTTGATAAAGAAATTGCGAAAGTAATCAATAGATTTGCTGGCCAGTTCATTCCTTCATGTAATGCGTCAGTAATTGTTTCTGCCCAACCATGTGGTTCTTTGGCATACAAATGATATGCTGCATCGATAAGCAATGTGAAGCCGACATTTTCATGAGACATAGCCATGTCAGAAAAGGCTTGTAAAACAGCACGACGAGCCTCGGAATTTAGTGATAGCCCTGTCGGATTATGGGCAGGGTCATTAAGCCATGACATAACTTTAGATTGCTGTTTGGCCAAACTGTCTAGACTACTAATCATCGAGTCAATATCAACTGTCGAATTGTTGCCTCCAAGTAATGGATAAGTTTCAATTCCCAAATCACAACCCGCCAGAAATCCATCATATGGACCCCAATGACGGTTACGTAGCAAGACCTTACTGCCTCTATCGGCGAAATTAGCCGCCGCCAAGTATAGTGCTCCTGAACCTCCCGGTGATGCTGTAGCAGTATGATGAACTCCGATATTTTCCAATTCAGCACGAGTATCACCAAGCGCTAGAGTAACTGCCAAGTCCAGAAATTCGGGCAGGCCCTTCAACGGTGCATAAGCAGCAATTTCAATTGGCGGAGAATTCCTTACAAAATTATCTACTGTTTGGTTAATTGCCAGATTACCGTCATTTTCAAGCAGTGCACCAATGGTTCCGTTCACTGCATCATGACCTTCGGCAACTGCGGCTTGATATCTAGCCCAACAAGCAAAAATCGTATCATTGCCTTGCTTAGTTTGAGCAAAATCATTCAAGAAAGCATTTGCTATATCATCGGACATAACGTGTCTAAGTGAATCATGTTCTTTGAATTGCCCCTCGATATTATACTCAAGATATATCAAATCATCCGTTTCATTGATGAATGATTGTTGTTTGGCTAGGGCGTCGCCAACGTAGCATAGCTGGTAGTGCTTCAGATTTGTAATCTGACGGTCGGGGGTTCGAGTCCCTCCGTTGGCTCCATAAAAACAGTTAACTGTGGACTGCTAAGTAGTACCATGAGACCATTTCATTTGGCTTTCCCGGTGGTTAGTCTTAAGCAAACTGAAAACTTCTATACCAATACCTTAGGATGTATTATTGGTAGAAGAACCCCTGAGTCAATCAATTTCAATTTCTATGGTCACCAAATAGTTGCTCACCTAGTTGAGCAAATGCCTAACTTTCGACAAAATGGCAATGTCGATGGAAAGCAAGTACCGCCGTTCCACTTTGGCATAGTCATGGAATGGGAACAATGGCACCACTTGCGAGACAGATTACTCGCTGAAAATGTTGATTTTAGAATAAAACCTCATACGCGATACCCGGGAAAAATTGGTGAACAGGCTACGATGTTTATTGATGATCCATCAGGAAATTCATTAGAATTCAAATCCTTTAGTGACGATTCGAGACTGTTTGCCACTGTAGCAGGTAATGAAAATGAGATTGGTGGTGGCTTGAAATAACCACGCAAATAATCAATAAAGAAAGTCGACTCGCGCAAACATGGTGGCTGAAATACTAGACGGCAAAGCATGCGCTGCTGCTGTTGAAGAGTCACTAAAAGAGCGCATCAATAAGTGTCAACAAGCTGGAATTACACCACATATCGCAGTTATAATTGTTGGTGATGACCCTGCAAGCCATGTATATGTGGGCGCCAAAATCCGTGCTTGCGAGCGATTGGGAATCAAAAGCACTCACATTGAGATGCCAGAATCTTCAAAGGAAACTGAACTTGTTGAGGTAATTAATGAACTAAATAATGATAACTTGGTTCACGGAATCTTAATTCAGTCTCCGTTACCCAATCATATGAATGAAGAATTGCTGACTGACTTAATTGACCCGCTAAAAGATGTTGATGGTTTCCATCCGGTAAATCTAGGCAGATTAGTTCAGTCACGAGATGACTGTTTGATTCCTTGCACTCCAAATGGAGTAATGCGTTTACTTGACTGGGCTGGGATTGACACAAAAGGTAAGCGGGCATTGGTGATTGGGCGTTCAAGAAATGTTGGCATGCCACAAGCAATTTTGCTAGCGTCTAGAGGAGCTGATGCAACTGTTACCATTGCACACTCAAGAACTTCAGACATCGCCAAACAGTGTTTGGATGCTGACATAATTGTGGCAGCTGTTGGAAGGCCAAACATGGTTAAAAGATCATGGATAAAGCAAGGAGCAGTAATTGTTGACGTAGGAATAAATAGAGTTGATGATGCGAGTGCTAAACGTGGTTATGTCTTGGTGGGTGATGTTGAGAAATCTGCCAACCAAGTTGCTTCCTGGATTACTCCAGTCCCTGGAGGCGTTGGGCCGATGACTGTCGCGATGTTGATGGAAAACACAGTACGTTCTGCTGAATTCAAGTTTTGAAGGTAAACATCATATCTACCTTACATCCGTCGACAATTATGGAACAGATAGCACCAAGACTGGCAAATGCCAGCAAAATTCTTACTGTCCTGATGGTAATTGGAACGGCCGTCAACTTGAAACTAGATTTACTGAGCAACTCAGGATTAACTACTGAAGAGTACCTAGGATTTGGCCTTGCTGCGGTATTTCTAATCATTAGTATTATTTCCTCTAAGGAACGAAAAATACCGACATTGTCTGACAGCCCAACTCTAGAAGAGCAACTTGCTGCAATGGAAGAGACACCAACTAAATCCAATACTACCATCATACCAAACCAAATAGAAAACCGACAAACCAAAAACATCATCGAAAGTATCGTCGGTGCTAAGACTGATATCAATGCACAACAAATTAACAGTGCGATTGGGACCTTGAGTTCGGGAAAACTGGGTCAGGATGCAAAGATGATGGCTGAACAACTACCAGCACCTCACCGACATGCTGACCAGGTTCTGGATGTGCCAGTATTGGCGGTGAATCAAAAAATCATGGATTCATCAACCAACGTCCCATTACCATCTGGCAAAGTTGATGCTGATAACCAACAAATTACTCCAGATTTACCTGACTTACCAGATGTGGTTAAAATTGAGGATAATTCTGCATCTAAACTACCATCAATATCTGACATAGATTCGCTATTAAACGAGATACCTGTGCCTAAAAACCCAATAACTGAATCTCTTCCTGATTTATCAGAGTTAGATAAGTTCCTAAGTAGTGAAAATAATGATGCATCTACACCTGAACTACCTAATCTAGATGACCTGTTTTAATCATAAGTTCAAATGTATCCAACACTTCGTCTTAACCATGTGGACGCAAGACTATGACCTTCACAGCCATTCAACCAATAGTGATGGCGAGCATAGTGTTGAACATGTGGCAAAATTGATGGCGGTAAATGATGTTAAGAATTGGTCATTAACCGATCATGATACTATCGCTGGCTGGAACGATGCTTATGCTGCAGCGCAGAAACATGGAATTAATTTTATTCCCGGTGTAGAAATCACCTGCGAATGTGGCCTTTCTGCAAATTCTGATGAACTTGAATTAAGAAATCGCGACCGGGGATCGAAGTCATGGCATCTACTCGCCTATTTCCCAGGTCTAATACCAAATGACGCACGGATTAGTACTTTTGCCGAGTGGTTGATACCATTACAAAACAATAGAATTCCACGCATGAGAAAAATGATTGAAAAGTTAACTGAGTTAGGCATGCCAATTGAATTCTCTGAAGTTTCTAGCAAGGCAGGAGGCTCAATTGGTCGGCCTCATTTAGCAGAAGTTATGGTCGAAAAAGGCTATGTTGAATCAAAACATGAAGCATTTGAATTATGGATTGGAGATGGATTACCTGGCCATGTAATTCAGCCAAAGCCAACCATTCAAGAAGCGGTAGACATGGTCAAGAAATGCGGTGGAATTACGTCTTTAGCCCACCCGATTTACTATGGCATACCTCCAGAAGAGTTAGTTGAATATTGCTTTGATAATGGTGTTGATTCAATTGAAGCCTTTCATCGCAGCCATCCTGATGATTACCGCTACGAACTTTGGCAATACTGTAAAGAAAAATCATTGTCGGTGAGTTGTGGTTCTGATTTCCATGGTCAAAGTTATGGCCAGACACCGGGTAGTATGGCAATACCAATAGCCGAGTTATGTTTTTGAAATATTAAATATACTATCAATCAACATGGCGAACTCAAACAAAATCACTACAGGCATGGCCACCAAAAATAATGAAAGTGGGTCTGGTGGTGACAAAAATGCACCAAGTACAAACGCAGTAAACCAAATATGCTTACGGAATTGACTGATTTGGCTCCTTGTAACCACGCCCAAGCGGAGGATAAGTAAGGTGATTACCGGTGATTGAAAGCCAATTACGCAAGCCAGTGCTAAATTAACAATGAAGCCAACATATCCTGAAAGGCGCCACTCCGTTGAAAGTCCTGCTGTTTGAGCATCTTCGGTAAGATACTGTAAAATCATCGGAGTAAGAAACTCCCAAGAGTATAATAATCCAGCCAAAGCAAATAGAATAGTAAAGCCAATTGTGGTAATAAATGCTAAACTAAATTTTGGTGGCTTTAGCTCCAACTCTGCTAACCGTAGTCTAATCGCATCATTGTTTACTCCTTTCCTCAATGCCTCAATCAACAAAAATAATCCAATAATAACTATCCCAAAACTTACTGAAATCTGAAATTGTAACAGAATGAATTCTATTGGCGAGGTGACAATAATGTTGACATCTAAGGGTAGTCTTTCAGGCTCGATGAGCCACTTAATGACGGATTTGGTCAGGGAAAAGCCTGTAGCAACTGCGATTATGAAAAGGCCGACTAATAATTTAATTCGGCTTTTTAGATATACTGAGATATCAGAAAGAAGTACACCGCCAGGTGAATCTATGAGTCCCTTAACCGCATTTTGGAACTGCTCCTCGTCGGCCATGGCAATCCCAAACGATGATTAGTGATAATCCAAACTATTCTTGCTCAAGCCAAAGATGTGATGGAGAAGAGTCGACAAATGACCTGCTATTCAATTTCAATCTCTGTAACCGGTGGATTACGAACGCGGTCATCCATAAAGATGGGATAGACAGAATAATCGCTTTCCACATCTGGTCATCATGGTAATCATTCACTATACTAACCTCAATAATATCGTTGGCATTATTGCTTGGATTGTGCATGACAATTAAGTGGTAAAACAGCGGAGTATCTGTGGTCAAATAGATTTCTTGACCTGGGTTGATTACATAATGGTCGCCTAGTGTAGTAAGATATTGCCAATCAATTGAACCATTTTCCATTGCTTTAGCGCTGTCTTCAACATTTATGTAGACAATTTCCAACATTAATGAATCATCTAGATTCTTTATTGTTGAATTAACCTCATCACCATATTTTAGTTCTTGAATTATTTCATAGGTTGAATCTTCTGGACCCAAACGGAATGAAACTCTATCTTCCGAGTTTTCAACTTGAACATTAATTGCCATAAGAATCAAAGTAAACATAACTAGAGTAATTGCTCCTTCAATAATAGCATGTTTTCTAGCTTTTATCTTGTCAAATCCCTTAAGCAATGAACCGTGATCATTTCTCATACGTGGTTGTAAATGATGGATAAACAAGGCACCTAAACTACCAATTATCATACCTAGAGGAATATCAATAAACCAATGAATTCCCAAATACAAGATTGAAAAGGCAAACAGAATGGTATTGATTAGAATGAACATATGGTAATTATAATGTCTCCAGTCTTTCATCTTGCCACCAGTTTCTTTGACGTGTAAATAATTAAGCATCAAAATACCAAATGGTATGGCAATATGGAGTGACGGTACGGCATTATCTAATGGATCATGAGTTGCATAAAATACCGAATAAGCACCATCATGGTATAGCAAGGCCTCCATTCCTGGAATCCAAGATGAAGTGACTTCAACATTGAAAAACAAGTAATAAGGTACTGCAAGAACATAAATTAACAAATAGTTCATGGTGACTTTATCAGTCATATCTCGGTCACCAGTATAAGCAAAGTACACAGTAGTAACATAAATCAAAAACAGGTAAATAAACAAATAATGGAAATTTAATACGGTAGTTAGTAGATCATTGACAAAGAAATCTTGGATTGATTTAGTTAATTCACCCTCAATGCTGTAAACAAGATCAGTCCAATGTCCAACTTCCGACTTTATTGGTTCATTTAGCAAATCTGTTATTGATTTTAATTTGACAATAGCAAGGTAACCGATTATGTGGAGATAGTACCGATTCTCATGAAATTCTGTCGCCATCTGCTTAAGTGGAACTCGATGCTCTCGCTGGGTTAAAGAGAACAGCCAACACACCACTGGAGTGAAAAAAACCACTAATATCATCATGACAGTGTATGGACTCATAGCACAGTGCCAACCTTTGCTAATATATCCTTTTTCACCGCATTGGAATATATGAAGCGATTTAACAGTGAAAATCAAAGCACCGACACATCATATTTTGAATCAACATCGACTGCCCCATACGTGTCAGGCAACTGGGTACAACCTCCCGAAAATACTTTGGCTAGTTTACGACACGGAATTTCTACTTGTGATGGTATTGAACTAGACCTTCGAATCACTGCTGATGGTGAGTTAATCATTCATCACGATTCCAAAGTCTCAATTGAAAAATCATTGCTAGGCAATGCCAACCCATATGTCGAAAGTTGGGACTTAGCAGAGTTACAGGAGTTCGGTTTTTGCTCGTTTGATGAATTACTACAAGATAATGAGGTGATATCTCAATGGCGAGATCAAGGGAAAATGGTTTGTTTAGAATTGAAAAGACCACACCCTAAGTCTCCGGAAGGTGGTGGATATTTTGGTGGCAATAAAGTAACTACAATACTCAGCAAAATGATTTCAAAAGCTGAGCAAATGTTGGATGAATATTCGATTCCAAATGGTAATACAGTGTTTTACGCATTCCACAATAAAATGCACAAATCGGTAAAAATAGCAGACTCAAAACGTCATTGGGCAGAATTATTACCAGTAGTACCCAGGTTTGGCCATAGTAAAATTAAGCGTCTAATGGCTTATCCACAATACTTCATAACGCCTTTTTCAAGATTGATAAATAAGCATAGAATTCGAGGAGCATCAATGGTACCATGTGCTATCGAATATTTCCAACCATTCTACAATAGCGCCTTGTTAGGTCGAAGCGTTGGGCTAAGCGGCAGGAAATTAAATCATTTTAGGACATGTCAAAAGGGCATCCCAGTATATGTATGGCCAGCTAATGAAAAGTATGAATATCGTCTACTTAACTCTGGAATAACTGGGTTGACAGATAATTTAGATCCCAATTATACCTGGTACAAGAATGGTAAAGGTGCTAGGTGGCAAAAACCTGCAACAAAACCATTAGATGCACAACAAATAAAATTGATTGAGAATGCTGATTATGCCACTCATAAAGACGTCATCAAACAATTGGAAGAAGAAGTAAGCCCTTGGATTGAGTGCAATAATAGTAGAAAGCGGGAATTGATTAAAATGTGGAAAGACAAGTGGAATTGGGATGTTGATGTCGATAAATTAGTGGATAATTCTTCGCATTCACCACCATGGGAAAGTGTCAGATTAATCGGCCATAGAGGTTCAGGAAAGACTGCTAGACCTGTGTTACAATAATCATCACTCGATGTGACGAAGTTCTTGTCCTTCTGCAAAGTATTTAGGACGATAAATTGGAACTCCTTTACCCGACCTTAGCACTGTTCGTTCATCAACTATCTGTGCTCCAATACCAGCAACTCTAGCCCAACCAAAGAAGGTCGTATAGTATGTTGGGTCAGTAAGGCCAACATGGTAGAGTAAGGCACCACTGGCAATATCGACGTTTGCATTAGGATTGCGAATTTTCTTGTTTTCCGACAACACCATTGGTGCGACCTTGCGCAAAGTTCTGATTACTTTGAAGTTCTCATCATCAGGACAGATCTCTTCACCGATGGCGAATTGTGCAGTTGCCCTAGGATCTTCTACACTCAGTACAGCATGGCCAAATCCAAACACAGGGCGGCCTTCTTTCAATTCATTACGAACAAACTGTTCCACTTCTGCTTCATCACTTGTGCCAATTTTCAAGACGAATTCTAGACATGACTGGTTTGCACGCCCGTGCAGAGGTCCTGACAAAGCATTCATTGCACCGGCAATAGCAGAGTAAACAGTGGCTTTTCCTGAAGCAATCGATTTACCGGTAAAAGTTGACAGATTCCCACCGCCGTGGTCCATATGTAGAACCAGATAAGTCGATACTACTCGTTCCATCTTCGCTCTCAAATGTTCATCAACACCGACTGTGTCGACGAACCTTTGAACTAGAGACTTACTGGTATCATCAGCTGCGATATCTGCCCCTCTACCCTCACGATAACGGAAAATCAAACCCATCAATCTTGGCATTCGAGCTATTAAATTCAAAGAGTCTTCTCGCCAGTTATTGGTAGTTTCTAACATACCAAGAGTCTGAATACCAACTGAAAGCCAATCCATTGGGTGACCATCTTTTGGTAATGTTTGCAAGACATTTACCAATCCAGATGGCACATGACCTCTCGCGGCTAAGTCTGCTTTGAAAGCAGATGATTGGTCAGTTGTGGGCAATTCCTTATTGAATAAAAGATAGATTATGTCTTCTGGACTAAAGTCAACCAACTCTTTTATTGGGTACCCACAATAGTGAACACCCTCAGTAGGGGTGACAAAAGAAGTTCGACAAGTTCCAACTGGAATACCTCTTAGCCCTGTGTTTAAGTGATTTTCAGTCACTTCACAAAGAACTTTCTCTTCATCCATAAGTCCCACTTATGCTTCCGACAAAACACTACGGTATAAAGACGGCCTATTTATCCATCAAATTGACTATTTGACAACCGCGGTTACTCAACCCACTCTCTGAAACCTTTCGATGATTGACGGTCAGCCAAAACATGTATTCGAATACTACTTCCATCGATTATAATTGCGTCTTCTGCCGTCAAACCAGGACAGTCTTGTTTGGTTCGTTCCCAAGAACGTTCGGTAGCTAAATTTTCACCCCACCAAGGATATGCTGCGCATTGTTGAGGTCTAATCGCATAGATGTTGCATTGTTTTTCCTCATTCAAATAAATACAGATACCGTCTGATTCACGACTTTTCAGAACATATCTTCCATCTAATGTTTGGCGACAATCCCTTGACAACCATTCAGTAACTTCCATCCCTAGACGGCCAGAAATTCGTTTTGCATCATGCATTGAAAGATAAACAATACCGTCGGGTTCATCGCAACACTTCCCACAACCTGATTGGCAGGTAAAGGGGACTCCTTTCATCCACCATGGGTGCTTCATTCTTCTTCCCCACCAATAACTACCCCTACCGGAGTTATAGTCGCAGTTTGCACTGAACCTTCTGGATGCGGCTCGAGTATCCCGTCAATTGGATTCAGTGTTATCCAATCACCGTCAATCAAAGACTCAGCTGTGACATCAGAGGAATCAATATTCCATTCCTCACTAGGAGTGTATGAATCCAGCTCATCTTCCACGAATTCTGGCAAAGGTCCACGTTCTGGGTCTAATGAAACCAATTGATTTTCTAGTTCTCTCAATTCATCTGCGATACCGATTAATCCTTCTAAAGATGCCTCGGAAGTCCTGTCGGCGAGATTCAATAACATTGATTCTAATTCAATCAGTCGACCAGTGTTTTGATTTATCTCGCCATCCGAGTAAGCCAACTTTTGATCGATACCCATATCAAGTTCGGTCAAAATTTCTGCTGCTTTGGCGTGATCTTGCTTTACTATACGTGTCATCTTTGCTACCAAGTGCTTATCCCGATCATCGACATCAACCACAGAAGGAGCCTCTGGCGTTAAATCTTCAAGAGTTTTCTTAATGTGCGCCTCCACTAAGTCAGTTTGTTTGCCAATAAATGACTCAATATCAATTTCTGGAGGAGTGTAATCGTCTGAAAGTTCTGGTAACTTGGTAGTTATTTCAATACCGCCGATCTCATCATCACTATACACTACGTCAATTACTGAACTAATCAAACGATTAGCGATATCTTCAACACTTTCAGATTCCGACTCTTCAAGATAATCTTCGTCATCTGAATGGATATCGTTTAGCAATTTGTACACATCAACGGTATCTAGTAATTTTTCGCCTCCCGCAATAGCGGCTTCAATTTTATCAATCCCGCTTCTAGTTCCTCGCCAACTGACATCACCATCTGTAACGATTAACGCTAATTGTTCATCCGAAAGCATAAGATTTCTTTCATTTGATAACTTTCTAGCATAAAGCATCAAACTACCAGCACCAACACGGCCAAGTATACTTCGAACCCCTCCTCTAAGTATATCCCAAAGGGAAGAGGCGGGCCAGTCTTCGGGAGAACTTCTAGCAGTAACAACGACATGCACCTTCATATTAAGTGCATAATCTAACATTCTGCCAACATGATTAGCCACCTCTTGGTCGGATAGAATTAGATCAATATCATCGATTAGTAACATAACACAATTAGCAAATACATCAGACCAAGTGTTTTCAACATCCAAAACCTCAGTTAAATCATCGCCTCTTAGGAAGTAAACAGGACCTTCATTGCGGAGTAAAACTGCTTGACCTATGGCGTGAATTAGATGTGATTTACCTGTTTGAGAATCGCCAATCAAGATTAATGGGTTTAGTGTTTCTTGGGGTGAGTCGATTACTCTCTCACTCAACTGAGTTGCTCTTCTATTCTCTGTAGTTGTCGACCATGTTTTGTAAGTTTGATGGCTACTGTACTGAAGGGTCCTTGGCCAATCAACAATGACTGGAAGATGGATGCTATGATGAGCAAGGTTGGTCGTTTTCTGTTTGCTTTGGTGATGTAAACCCTCATCAATACCTCTTTGTCCTGACACAACGCTACTCCAAATAGGAGTCCCATCTGCTTCAAAACCAAAGAAGGATGATTCAGCAATACTTGTATCACTAGAGATTTTACTCAATGTGCGTTCTCTAAGGTTTTTCAATCGTTCTGCAACCAAACTGGATACATCGCTTCCAGTTTTATTCAATGTTAATCTAGGCCGATAATCTTCATTTTTGCCAAGTATGCCATCGGCAATTAGGTCGTATGTTGGACGATTAGCCACACCTACTCTAGAAAGGAGCGACTGCCGTTTTGCAGGGGGAGAGTATGGGCTTCCAACCAATTTATTTAATTTGGATTTTGGCTGATGTGACTGTCCCAACTCTGTTGTTAGGTCATCACTTGTGGTTTGTTTGGTAGCTATCTCAAGGTGCATTTTAGCATTGTTAAGTGCTAACGATAGCTTTGTCGGTTTTGACATCAATCTTCACCTCCTACGTCTGAACTATCCATTTCGTCTGAATTCTCATTAGACCGTTTGTATTCAGTTGCCCATTTTTGATAGTTATGGTCAATATCTAATTGATTTTGAACTCTAGCAGCAGATTCTCTAGAACGTCGGTTATTGTTTGATTGGGTAATCCTTGAAGCAGAATGAATAATTGACTCATCGGTTACTTTTGATGGGACATTTATTTGAGATTTAACTTCAATATTTGGTAGATTATGATTAGTCTTAGAGGATTTTTGATTCAATGCTTGTGAAAGTTCTCTAGACCGAGTCCGTATTGGGTTTTTCAACATATTTTCCAATGCAGAGGACATTCGATTAGACCGTGAGTCAAGGTCTACACCGACTGCTCCTCGATTTGATTTTGCAACCGGCATTTGAGAGAATTTAGGCAACTCAACATTTGATTTAGCGGCTGCAGCAATCGATTGTTTATGCAATCTACTAGGTCTTGTATCAGTAATTTTTTTCTTCGCTCGTTTTATCCTAATGGCTTTCCTAGGACCCTTAATTTGAGGCGCAGGCGATGGTGATTGTTGTTCGACTACATCCTGATGTTTTACTTGGGCAATAACATCATTTTGCGAGACTAGTTCAATTTCATCAGAAACTTTCATTGAAGCAACAAATGCATGCTCAAAACCATCATCAATCTGATTATCCACGATTAATCTGGACTCTATTGAAGTTAAATGAGGTGTTTGTTCAACCACTTGCCCAGGCCAATCTTCAACTAGTTCTGCTAATTTTCCTTTCACTTCTAGAACATCTTCATCAACTAAGTTAGAAGCTCCACCTGTAACTACTCCTCCGCTTATGGTCTGGAGATCATTTGAAGTTGCAAAAGATATTTGTTGTTCTATCCAAGATAATTCTTCATCCGATAACTCAACACAAATCGGGTGGTCGATTAAAGTCTCGGAATCAATTACTAAGCCCTCGACAAATCCCGAGGGAATTAAATCAAATTCCTTAAGGAACCGGTGTCTGTCTAGATTGTCAAAAATATCTAAGTCACAATTCGTCAACATCAAATGGTCACCCATTCTTATTGCATCAACTAAATTACAAATCATTCCAATCGAATTTTTTAGATCACTTATGCTCAATAAATATTCAAATCCTGACATGACAACTACTGCTTGCTTATTTGCCCACAAAAAGTTAGTTACTTTTTGTTGTAAACGCTCAATTAAGTCGGTTGGAGATTCATCTGCCAGGATCGAGATTCTCTGACAAGAGCCTTTTGGCAGTGAATAATTTTCCAGTAACATCTCATTATCGTGTCTCGAGAGAACCAATAGTGGCCGGCCATAACCAGCTAATATGCTACCAAGTTCAATTATTGCGTGAGAATTACTATCATCAACAATCAACACATCGCCATAATTTAGATATCTTTCACCAGCGCTAAAGTTTTCCAACTTGGCTTTGGTAAGTTGTCGTATATATTCTGGTGCCTCAATAGACACTTCTTGCCCTGGCAATCTCTCTTCCCTACGCCAACTGCTAGTGTTTAGTCTAACGTAATTCCACCAATCATCACTATTCTTGGAATTAGTGTCTTGTTCCTGCTCAATGGTTGCATCCGGGTACAAATTGACAATTCTTACTAAGTCATCATTAGGCAACTCCACTAAGGAAACCAATGCGTCAAGTGCGGTAGAATCCTTTTCTATCTCCATCAAAGCTTCCAAACCGGTCAACAATAAATCTGCTTCATGTAGAGCAATACGTGGAGTAGTATCTTGAATCACCACTTGGCTTACTCGAGGAATTATACCTTTAGGACGGCGCTCGATTCTAATATATCCTGAGATTCCAAGAGTCGACATATCACCGGCTAGTTTGGCGAGTGCATCATGCCCGCCACGCCGTACTTCAATGACCACGCCTTGTGGCAATTCAACCAAAATCATCACCCCTTTAGATTCAGCCTTGTCTAAGTGTTATTGAAAGATGCGGAAGAATTTAGCAAAAGATGACGATTTGGAAGAATGCTCGTCATACCCACAGAAATTACAAACCCTTATTGAGAATATACCTCCTAATGGTGTTTGAGGCATAATTGTGAGTGTTCCAAAGGGAATTATCGAGTTTGCTGATTTAGCATTATGTACTCCTTACAAAAATAAATTGTTAGGGGTAAGAATAATTACTTTTCTATCAATAATAGTTCCAATATTGTTGACTGCTATATTCCAACTACCTATTTTCACCATACTATTTTCCATCACAATCGGAGGATCCATTTACCTCGTCTTTGGTCCTGATTTGCAAGCGATAATTGCTACTCCACTTGGAGTAAATATCAATCATCCATTTGTTGATAGTGAGCCTATTGGCAAAGCAATTGTTACTGTGAAATTGTCAACCAGTGATTGGATCGACATCGGCGAGCATAGAGTTAGATTAGTCGAAGATGAATTAGTAAACGGCTTTAATCTAGTAGAGGACCATGAAGACTATACAACACTAGGTAATTTTAGTGATTCAACAAATAAAACTCGATTATCAAAACAGATAATAATTATCAATCAAGCACTGGCTTTAAGGGACGTTGTCAACGGAAAAGCAGACCCAATTGAAGAGGCTAGAGAACGCGAAACAATGGATTATGGGTTGTTAGAACGAGATTGGCTTAGTGAAGAAGAATTGAATGTCGAGGGTCCGCTGGCTAAATTTATCAACAAAGAATGAGGAAAAAATCCAAGTGACCCTGTTAATTCAAAAACCCTCCATAACAGGGCTATTTGTGTCAAAATCCGTTAATTGGAATGCTGTGATGGGTTCTCTATCAGAAAATCAGCAAGAAACTTTGTTTGGCACTTCATTATCCAAACTATTTGCCAAACTGCCGTTATGGCTCTCCCATCCATCTAATATTGGTGGTTTTTACGGTTTCTTAGTTGCCCTTGCGTTAATATTACCATATCGATTTGCTACAGATGATCACCATGGATGGACCAGTGATTGGGCACTCCATTGTGCACTGTTGATGGTCGCCTGTTTTTTCTTAGGCCTATGTTCAACTATCATCAACACTATATTTGGTAGACTGCCTATTGCACCTCCAAGAATTATTTTGTACCCTATGCCATTTGTCGGTCTTGCATTATTATCGATTGACAGAACTGACATCGTATCAATAAATGCTTACATATCCTGGTTACTGATATTACTACCAGGTCCAATGTATGTGCATCTTTCATGGGCACCTCGGTGGCGCTTACTCTGCATGATTGATGATGGCAAAAATCCATTTGAGGACATGTTAGACCTTCGTGATGAATCAAAAGACTATGAAATTGCAATAAGCAATGATAGCGAAATTGACGCAGTAGTTAACGACTTCGAGAATACTGAGGAGTAACTCAAATCAAGCCAAGTTTTGGACCAACTCTCTCAAAGATTGCTAATACTTCATCGAGGTCATCTTTAGCAAGTCCTGAGGACATTTGAGTCCGTATCCTTGCTTTGTCTCTAGACACCATCGGAAATACAATTGCTCCTGCCATAACACCCTGTTTACCAAGTTCGACAGTGAAGTCTTTGGCAACTTTTGATTCCCCACACATTACCGGGATTATTGGTGTAGTCGACACACCGGTATCAAATCCTAAACTTTGTAATTCCTTCCGGAAATAGTTGGTATTAGCCCATAACTTTTGATGATGTTCAGGCTCTTCCATTAGCACTTCTACAGCCGCTTTTTGCGCAGCAGCAACACCTGGTGGTTGAGAACCTGACAATAACCAAGATCTAGAATGATTCAATGCATGAGTCCTAGTCATCTCTGTCCCAGCGAGTATCCCTCCTTGAACACCAAGAGCTTTTGAAAAGGACCCCGTTTCAAAGTCAATACTACCTTGTAAACCAAAGTGGTCAACTATCCCTGCACCAGTTTCACCAAGAACTCCCTCACCGTGACAATCATCGACATATACCATCGCACCGTATTCCTTAGCTAATTTGTCAATTTCATTAAGCGGCGCAATATCACCATCCATGGAAAATACCCCATCAGTGATGATTAGTTTTCGCTTTGCGTCTTCATTACTAACCAGTACTGCTTCTAATTCACTCATATCGTTGTGTGCATAGACTGCTCTACTGGCTTTGGTTAATCTAACACCATCAATAATTGAACCGTGATTTAATTCATCGCTTATGATAACATCATCTTTGCCAGTAACCAAGGTTGGGATTAATCCGACATTGACGGTGTAACCGGCAGAATAGATTAGTGCGGCTTCCACTTTCTTGAATTCCGCCACTTTTTCCTCGGCTGCTAGATGAATGTCCATAGTGCCAGCAATAGCCCTGACACTCCCACTACCAGCACCATATTTTGTTGTTGCATCGACCATCGCTTTGACTACCTTTGGATGAGTTGTAAGATTCAAGTAATTATTGGCTGAAAGCATTATTGTTGGTTTACCATTTATCGAACATCTCGGTTGGTTAGGGCTTTCCAATGTTGGCGGCTCCCACAACAAAGATTGGTTAGATAATTCCTCGTATCGCTGTTTCATCCACGTCATATCGCCTGGCATAGTACCGTCTCATCATCATGCTAAACTCGGCACTTGAAGGGGTTTTGTATTGCAAAAACTTCCATGAAGGTCAAAAAGGATTAGGAATTGGCAAGCCCATGCGCATCACAGGTGTTGTTAGTAGTGGACTTGGCAGAGCCCATGTCTTTATGGCGCAAAAGCACTATCAAGACCAGTTCCAATCTCTAATGGGAACTTCCGTGTGGCCTGGAACTCTGAACCTAACTGTTGCCGGTGATGATTTACGAAATTACATTGCGCTTCGATTAAAATCTGGAATCGACACACTAGATGCATCAACAGAACTTATTTCACAGGCGAACGAGGTATCTATTGATGATTTAGCAGCCAATAGAATCCGAGGTTTCTTGCGAGATGGTATTTCGTTTGGTGGTGCAACTGCATTCAAGGCGACGTTTAATTTCAATGATAAAATGGTTGATTGTGCGGTTCTAATTCCAGATTTGACCAGGCATTACGACGTAGTGGAAATCATCTCAACAAAATTCCTGAGAGAACATTTCTCGATAAGTGACGGCGACGAAGTAGTAATCGAATTACTTTGAGTCATGCGGAATATATGGCAACTTACCAATCTTCGACCACTCGTGGTAGAGCATGCTTTCCATTTCCAACGAGGCGCCTTTTTCCCAACGACTGATCATAGTCCTCTCAATATAATCTGCTTGAGGAAGTTGGGTAAAGGTGAATGTTGAATCTGCTGAATCATCATGAGCAAAATTTGGCCAAACAACATCCCACAACACCAGCCATTCTGGCGGTGCTACACCAAAATCAACTGATTTTTCTGGATAATCAATAGCATCTGTGATTTCCTGCTCGGTTAATTCGCCAATAGCTAATCGGTGCAATGCCATAGCAGTCCTGCGCACTTGATTCCACAAGAATGCCTCACCAATGATTTCGAATCCAACTATTCTGCCGTCTACCTCCCAAGGAGTACAGGAGTAAATTTTTCTAATTGGGTTTTTACCTTCTTCAAGGCGGGCAAAGTTTCTAGCATCATAAGTTCCAACAAACAATTTCAACCACTCAGCGAACTTCCCAGTAGGGTCTGACCATCCTTGAATACCTTCAAGCCGATATCGATATATTCGATGTACCGCTAATCTCGGATTCCAGTCATCTGCTACTTCTTTAACATCAAGAAATACTAGCCCATCGCACAATTGGTCATCAACAGCTCTAACCATCTTGCGCTTGTTCAAAGACTCCCACAGGCTCTTAGCGAGTTTTACTGTGCCACCATTTCTACGAACATTCACTCCAGCATCTGTTCTACTAGACAAGACTAAATTATGGCTGGTTTCTTTGGAATCCAGCCATTTTAATTTACGGAAAACACGTATCAATTCACCTTGTACTGTTTTAACATCTGGCTGAATTTGACTGCCGTGAAAATAGTGACCAATATATCCAATGGTAAATGCGAGGCGAACTCGCTCTGCCATCAAATCACTTATTCCTCGGTCAAAAGTTTAGCAGCTTCTTCAGGAGTATATCCTAGACCGCCAACAGACCACTGTATTGCTGACTTTATCCAAGGCATGACCATATCATTCGACTTTGTTGGGTCGATAACTTCGATAGCATCAACAAGATTTCTAGCTGCCATGTAAAGACGATCATCTGTCGGTATGTCTGCAAGTGCTAATCGTGTAGCATATCGCTGATATTCCTTTACTGCTGCAGGAATCCTTCGGCATTCAAGAGCAAAATCCGCAAAGTCAACGATATATTCATCGTTTTCTTCATCTAAATTCATGGCTTTTTTGTAAGCCATCATGATTTTACCGCCAGGAACCTTATCCTCTTGGGCTTCAACATTCAACATATTAGCAAACTCTGCATATGTGTGGTGTACAGCAGCAATATCCTTGTGCGCTTTGCACATATCGTCTAACATATTTACGGCACCTTCAAGGTCACCTTCGGCAAATTTTTCTATAGCAGGTTGTAGAACATCACTCATTATATCCTCTCCAATGAATTGGCCGGTGTGGTTTCAGTTATTGAATGACTCGCTTAGGTTCAATCTTCATCAGGGGATGACATTGAGTCTTTCAAATCGCTAAGCAGGTTAGACTGGCTGTGCTTTTTGTGCATTTCATTAAGCAACATCTTACACTTATCCCACTTGCGGATTGAGTAGAAGCAATGCTTAGGATCTGGCCGTACAGTTCTTATTGTGCGTTGATAGGTTATGATTCCAATAAATGAGCGCAACAGAGATTTTCTTGCCTTATCTGCAACGCTATCACCTGAGGAATCTGCTGAGCCAGGCATATTTACTGCTCCGGCAGCACCCATTGACTCATCAACAAGACCTACACCTGAATCTGTCAGAATTGACACGGTAGCATAACCAAACATGGTGCCTACTGGAGTTCTCTCAACAATAACTTCTGAAATTCTATCGAAGAGAATTCTGCGATGAGAGCGGGACAGTAAGAAACTATGTTCAAAAATAACCGCATCAGAAGTAATTGCGTAATGGAAACTATTCTGGTAATAAAATGTCATAAGAGCGAATATCGAAGAATAGACTAGTCCGAAAATGTAGTAATTGTAATCGAAATTAAACCATCCACCAATAGGCTCGTCTAAGAAAAACGTGATTTTTTCTAATAACTGATCGATTTGTATAATTAGCGGTGAAAATGAAACTAACAATAGCCAAAAGGAAACCCATCGACCCGATGTAGAAGTGTTTAACAACCGATTTAACCAAGTTATTGCCAGCATAACCAAGGTAAAGCTGAAAAGATCTGAAAAACCCATCACACTATAAATCAAATCTAAAGCGAAATTTTCACTAGTCATATCATCTATTCTCGCAAACAATATGTGAACTGCTAAAACTAACGCACCTAAACCATACATGCCAATAAATGCGAACGTACTGGGTTTCTTTGTCAGGTGAATTTCTTCTCCTGGAATTAATCGGAATTTTTTGGCTAAGTTCTCGGTTTGTTGAGATTCTAACTCCTCACTAACCTTGACTTCATCCTGGGTTGCTTCTTCGGACATATTGTTCCCTCTAGTTATTGATTGGGCCCTTATCCCACATGAATGTTGCCCCATCAAGAGTTGGTTTAATGCAAAATACCCCAAGAATGTTCAGCATTACCCCTAATCCAGTCATAATTTTTCTCAGTTCTAACACCAGTTTTGTCTGTGATAACTAATTTCCTGACCAATAATGGATATTCATTGTAGGTGAAATTAGAGACTAATCCACCAATTGTTGGTTGTTCAAAAGCCCAATGAGCGCGGTCTACTGCCTCCACATCTAGAGTAATAGTTGCATCATCACTCCACATATTGACTTTGAAACCCGGAAGCTTACTGCCAGGGTTGGCTCCATGTTCACCTTCCGTATTGTTAAGAGCATACTTTTCTACTCGAACGTTGGAAAACTTGAGGCTTTTTTGAGAGACTGCATCGTGAAATAGACCTCCTTGAGACAAACTCATGTGACCCAAGTCCCGTTTTTTCCAAGGCTTGTTATCTCTTGAGGATACCGTCATGCTCAAATGGGGTAAAAACCAGTCAATATATGAGCCATCACTCAGATGTAACATACCCCAGTACCACGGCACTGAGGGTGCTTGAACACAAACTTTCTGAAAATAAGCAGTCCCTGATATCTCTTTATCATCTAATTTACCTTCTACTTTACAACCATGTAAACGAAGTATATCATAACCCATATTCATTGCGTAAGTGGCTGTTGCGTGCCTTGCCGTGGACATCGGTTCATTCCATGGAGTTAGCGTAAATTCCATTTTACTAGGGACATTTTCATCATCGGGAAATTCATCCGTACTTAGGTTAAGCCAAAATTCGCTAAGGTCGCTCTTGAGTCCCATTGACATATCATCATCAGTCAGTGGGACTACTGCACCACCACCGCTCCCCACTGATTTGGAATCACCTGGCCAAGATGGGTGGTCATCACTAACAACAATCATTCGACACTTGTGCTTGATGTATGGTTCATACATTCGCTTACCGTCATACCACCAAGCACAGACCATGCCGTCAAGAGAAATACCTCCCTCGTCGTCAAATCCTGGTCGGCCTTTGGGTTCCCAATTAGTGCCACTAACACTGACCTTAGGGTTATCTTTAGTTGACCACAATACCATTAATTGTTTACCACTTGGATTGCCGTCTTCATCATCAAGCATCAATAGCCACCACCACCAATCCCAAGTTAGGTGATGTAGGGGTTCCCTTTCCTGCAGTTTCCACATCCTAGATAGATCGCCTGCAAACTTATCTAGTGAAGGCATCATTCTATTTCCTTCCCCTTAAACAAGGCTCCACCGATAAATAGCAAAACAATTGCTTGAATAAGTAAGACAACTGTGGCAATAATCATTGATAAGAAAGGACCAATCTCACCTAAACCAGGAGTGGCAAAGAAATAATTCAATGCATCAGTTCCGATTAATTCCTCACGCTCAAACCCAAATGAATCACCAACCTCCACTGAATATCCTGAACTGATTAACAAGTCCATATCTGGCCAGATGATCATACTTGCTGAATCAACAATTACCATTGCCCATCCAACGATTGAAAAACGTAAAATTGGTGATTCAGGAACACCCATGGAGAGTAATGCCATACCTAATTCCCAAGCTGCAAATGGAATCGCTAAGACAATACCATATTTCCACATGGTTCCAAGGAAACAAAACAGCATACCATAGACTAATGTTGCTAACATGGCGGCAAATAATATCGCTAGCCAAATACCAAATTCAGAGAATCGGAAAAGCGAATCACCCGGCCCGGCAAAGCCAGTAACTATTGCTGAGATTAAAGTCAGCAGGATAAGGTAAGGCCAAACGATACCTATGTACCCAAGAACACGATACAAAAATACCTCAGTTCTCGCTATTGGCTTAGTAAGCATGTAGTGCATAGTTCCCGAAGTCATCTCGTCTCTAATCAGTCCAGTAGCCATAAATAATGGAATAAATATACTAATTATGAAGACGAAACCTAATTTCCCAATACCCAAAATAGATGCCCGATGTAGTGCTTCTTTGGCATACGCATCGTCATCTGGGTCCTCGTCGACAAATGCATCGCTTGAGTATCTCAGATTACCGTCTAAATCTCGTGACAATTCAATATCACAAGCAATCCCGTTATCGTTGGTATCTTTTTGTGAATCGGTATCTCTTGATCGACAGTCGCCGTCATCATCGTATCCAACGCTAACAGTTTGCGTACCAGAAGGGGACTGGTCCCAATCAAAATCGTCTTCATCTATCCATTTAGATGGGTCATCTGGAGGCACTGGAGGGTCAAATAAACCTGGATGTGATTGATCCGAAAAAGGATCCGTGCCGTACAATCTCTCTTGACCATCTGGATATAAATCACCATCAGAATCAGCTGAATCACCATCATTATCGATAGATTCGAAGTCTCTCTGCATGGCATCAACGTAAAACAGCATCAATAAACAAATTACAATCATACCCGTAACCAAGACTACCCAAGTAGAAATTTTAGTACGGTATTGCCTCATAGTAAATTCAGTAATTGCTGCGGCTTTCCTGTCCAAGGCTCTGAAAATCGTGTTGGTCTTATCAGCCATTACAATCGACTCCCGCTTGTTAAGTAGCCTAATATAGACTCTAGGTCATCATCAGGGTTGTCAATTGAGGTAACTGTGTGTCCACCATCAATGATTGCTTGAGGTAGTTTATTGTGGAAGTCACCCAAGTTGTGTGTTTGCACTGAAAGCACTGAATCACTTTGAAACAATATACCGTGAACGGATTGGATATCTATCACGCTTTTAGCCAAATCCTTAGGCGCTTGTGTACCGATTTCGATTCGGTGAGGAATATTATCTAGCCTCTCTCGGATTGCATGGAGATTACCAAGCGCCAATAATCTACCATGGTGAAGAATTACAATTTGTTCAGTAATACGCTCAATCTCACTCAGAATATGGCTGCTAACTATGACTGTTCTGCCCATTCTACCTAATTCTCTAATCACATTCATTATAGTCGTTCTAGCTAGAGGATCGCAACCTTGTAAAGGCTCATCTAGAATTATCAAGTCTGGATCATTAACCAAAGAGTGAGCGATCTTTGTTCGTTGACGCATACCTTTTGAGAATCTACCAATTTGTTTGTGGGCTACATCAGCCAAGCCAACGAAGTCCAGTACTCTATCTGCCTCTAATTTGGCTTCATCCCGAGTCAGTCCGTCTAATCGAGCAAATGTTGAGATGAAATCATGTGCAGTCATCCAATCATGCATCTTCTCTCCTTCGGGAACAAAACCAACCCGTGAATATGGCGCTGGATTCTTCCAAGGATTAGTACCAAACAAACGAACTTGACCAGAACTTGGCTTTAATTTCCCCATCAATATTTTGAACAGTGTTGATTTTCCTGCACCATTCATGCCCAGAATACCGGTAACTCCCCCACTCAAAGCTAGAGTAATGCCACTTAGGGCATGAATTTTACCATATGTCTTTGACAAGTTTTCAATCAGTATGACTGGAGCTTCTTGTTCTGGAACCCATTCTTTGACTTCCGGTTGCCCTTCTTGATGGAAATCTGGCATCATTCTCTAGTCACCTCCATTGTAGCGACTCTAGATGACATAATATAAAGGAAAAAGGCATTCATCAACACGATTGAAGCAAAGGACCATGTCCAAGAATACTGATCATAAGTAGTCTGAGTTCCGATTAATGCTTGCCCTACATGAGCTAAACAATCATACGGAGAAAGTAGATACATGATGTCTCTTTCAAATAAATTTGATACTAAGATAGCCAGAGTTTTTGTTCCCAAAACAATCGCTACTAAGCCAATACCTGGGAAGAATTTACCACGGGACACACTGGACAAACCTAGTCCGATACTGGTGTAGGTGATAATCAACATTACACCACCAATAAATGCCGCAAGGAATAATGGGAAAGTATCGATAATCCAAGCCCATCCTCGGCCCATTGCGAGAATTTCTACGAAGTAATAAATCATCAGAGTGAACAATACGACAAATGCTTGAATCATTGCTACCGAGATATATTTCATCATTAAGTAGTCAAACCGGCTAATTGGACGAGAGAAATATAATGCTGAGGTCCCGTGATTCCGGTCCTCGGAAATCATCCCACCAACAAGTAATGCAGCAAGGATTGGGTAATACAAAACATTTCGAGGGAAGAATCCAAGAACGTGCCCATAGAGATTATCTCGGTTAACCCCCCACATAGCATGTAATTCAGGACTACCAATTAACGACGAAAGTAAGGTCAGGGCAACATCTCCAAGAGAAGCAATAAACACAAGCACCATGAATAGTTTTGTTGGCCAACCCCAAGGGCGATGGCCTTTGCGGAATATCCCCAATACATGATGTCTAAGTATAGCCCAATTGCGCATCCAACGTGGGTTTAGTGACCCATTCCATGGGCGATACACTTGTTCAAAGACGTACCCAACTGAGGCGCTATTTGTCGCCACTTGAGCAGTCGCCGCTTCGTCCCCATCACGTGATCCCCATGCTGCATCCATTCTACCTTGACCCGTAACTGGAGTACTTTCAGTAAAACTAACATCGGCACTAGCGGGATTTTCGGATGTAGTTTGTTCATCCATCACGACCCACCGCCCATATATCCAGGTGCGTCAACCTGCCTAGCGTGAACTGGACTGCGCAGCAAATCTTCGCTAGTTTTTATTTCATAGCCAAGGTTCTCCATAATCACAATGAATAAATCTTCTAGTGAAGCTTCATACTCATGCATGCGTCTTATTTGAGAACCCACTTCCGCTGCGCAGGCAAGTATCTTAGTTGTGACATCTTCACTTTCATGTAGAATCCTCATAATTCGACCCTCCCTTCTAACCACCAGACCAATAGACAGCATCTTTTCTTCTAGTTTAGAAGCATTACCCCATACATGAATTTCGATTTCTCGATCGATATCCTTCAAGTCAGCGATTTTTCCTTGGGCAGCGAGTTTCCCCTTGTGCAATAATACCATATTTTCACACACTCTTTCGACATCATCCATCAAATGCGATGCCATCATGACTGAGCGGTCACCAGCATTGACCATGTTTTGCATTGTATTGATCATAAATTCCCGGGCTACAGAGTCAAGCCCATTTGACGGTTCATCGGCAATAATTAATTCCGGGTCATGAATAATACTACACGCTAATTTAGTGGCTTGTTTCATACCGGTTGAAAAGCCACCTATCTCACGATATCTTTGTTCTCCAAGACCCACATATTGTAAAACTTCGTGGGCTCTTGACATCGCAACTGTAGGATTCATTCCGAGTAACTCTCCAGAGTATTTCACTTGATATATAGCTTCCATTTCAGGATTGAGTGCATCATATTCTGGCATGTAACCAATTCTTGAACGGATTGCCGGGCCTTCGGTTCTAATATCGTGCCCAAGTACTTGTCCTTCACCAGAAGTAGCTTGAATTAAACCAAGCATGGTCTTGAGAAAGGTAGACTTGCCAGCGCCATTGGGTCCAAGTAATCCAGTTGCCCCTTTTTTGACCTTAAGATTCAAGTTCTCCAAGGCCATATGAGGTCCATAAGACTTGCAAAGGTCCGTGGTATGGATGAGATACTCATAGTCAGACATAGGGTTCCCAAATCACTGAGGTAGCAGACGCCATTTGAATACTACGCCGTGATGACTCGGTTATTCCTCGGATTTTATTCCGTCACGAGTTTTCACGGCAACACCCTTTTTCATAACGGAAACCTCGTTTGCTGTACACTGAGAAACACCGTGCCCAATTAAATCACCAGACTCATTGCAAATAAGACAAGCTTCCCCGGGACGCAGCCACGGGTCACTGGCAATGGTAAATCCATGAAACACATTGCGGCCTTTGCGAACAAACGGTTCTGCATCGGAGTCTACGACTATTATCGCTAACCCTTCGCCAGAGTATGGATTGATATCAGTCGTACAGAATTGAGTTGGGAGAGGTCGTCTGCGACGGGAAAATAATTCAATTGCACCTGCATTATTAAGCGACAGACCTCCATCACCCAACCTAAAACTTGATAGGTGACTTCCCGATGATGAGAGGACATTTTTTATTCGCCCATATTTGTTGATGACAAAGGTTAAATTCGCTGATAATTCATGGGCAGTTGCATGATCGATGTTGAATAATACCGAGAATTTGTCAGCTGCTTTTAGTCGGTTCAACTGTAACCTTGCCATCTTAAAATCTTCATCACTACCAATAACCATCATACCGTCTTCAAAATCACAATTAAGGGTTAATCCAGCATCAATTATTTTCTCGTAAACCCTTGATTCTAGGTTGTCTGCTCGTAATTCAATAGGGATGATAGAACGACCACCTAGACCTAGCGATTCTAGTTCTTGAGTAACAATTACCATATCCAATTTATTTTTCCAAATCCAATCTGGACCTTCAACATGACAAAACGGGTTCAAGTCCTCTAAACTGTAGGGCATTAATCCAATTGGAGTGCTAATTAGGATTTCTATACCCGGAACAAGATGGAGAAGTTTAGCCACAACCTTGTCACATTTATCTCTCCATGGTCCTGAATCACCGTGGAATATAATCACCGTTTCACTGCCGATGCCAGTTACATCTCTTTGATGCCAGCGTTGAGCAAGGAAATTTTTGGCGGCGGTGATATGGGGTCGATTTATTGTATCCACACCACCCCATTGCTCTCCGCCTTTACGTGGTGTCAATTGAGAATTAACCACCCATTGCCAACTATCTTCAAAGGAACCCAAACTGCTGTAATCTTTTGATGCAGTAGTTTCGTCTAATGGGATCTCATTGCTGACAAACTTGGTAAATGATGCAGTTGCAGGATTGGTTGAAAGCCATAAAAAAGCATCTCTAAGCGCGGGGTGTTGGTGGCTTCTTTGCTCCACTAAACGCCATATATTACCATCTCTGACCGCTTGTCGACATCGAGTCAATTCAGCCAAAGTAATTTCCAAATTGTACTTAGCTAGTAATTTCATCCGCTCATCTTTGGGCATTTTTCTTACTAATTCTGGTGTAACCCCACTAATACATGGCATCATAATTGGCCATTCCATCAATCCTTCTAATTTCTCGGTACCCCATGGAGATAGAATTCTGCCATCTCTAGCAAATAAAGCATATGCGGCCGAATCGAATAGATCTGCTCCCAGAGCAATCGACATTGGAAACAACATTGGATGGCCGCAACCAAACATGTGCACTGGCCTGTTTGACGGCAGGAAAGGTAGGGTTGACAGCATAATTTTAGCATATTCCCGGTACCTTTGTTGCTCCATAACTGGGACAATACCGCCAATTGGGTGTACTGAGAAGTCAAATTTTGCCATTTCACTAGCAGATTTACGCCGTAAATCTGGAAACAATCCTCCTTGTATAGGGCCGTTCAACATAGTATCTTGTGATTTTTCTACACTTACTGGAGAACGTTCAATGGTTTCATCAACCGCTGATTTTACTTCCGAGTGTTTCATATCTGGTCGAGAAAATACATCCAGCATTGTTGCAATATCAACCCCGATTGAACGTTGAAATTCAACAATCTCTTCAACTCCAACCTCGACGTCGCCGTAAATGTATGATTGAAACGTTCCAGAGTCAGTCATGATTATCCCAGGATAATCTATCAACTCGTGCACACCATCAGTAATTGCTTTTTCCTTGAGACTGTCATGCTTCCAGATGATGTAAGAATTGGTAATTAGTGCCCCTATACCATATCTGTCCCACATTTCACGAGGTTCGATTGTTCGTATGTTTGGATTGATTACCGGAAGTAATGTTGGCGTTTCTAAAATCCCGTGTTTAGTATGAAGTTTACCCAATCGGGCTCTGCCATCCCGATTGGTGATTTCGAATAGACCCTCATCACCCTCTTTGCACGGATTTGGATTTGGTCTAGGCTCATTTGACCATACAGGCATGGTGCCCGCTGTGGACAACATGATTTGAATTCATCCATCAATACCATGGACTATGACAAATTAAACGAATTCTACATTCCCATGAGCAAGAATAAATTCCCTACCTAATTCGTCAAAAGTGTCTAGCAGATTTTTCGAGTACCTAATTCTGAGAACTTCATTATCGCCCTCTAAATCTGCCTTTATTCCGTCAAGAGTACCAGGGGCAGCTCCACAGGATAAACAAGCCCCTGTCAAGTCTAGTATCAAATCTAATTGTGTAACACCATTAGTGGATTGTTCGTGGTATGATTGGACAGCAATACCTCCGCCGTGCCCGTCCAAGGCAGCCCTAACAGGGCCAAGTCTAGCGAGTAATGCAGGTACAAAGTCGTCACTTCCCACAACCTTTAGCAGCGACTCACCTTTCAACCTCGCTTCTTCTTTGGGATTGGTTGACTCTGCAATGCGTTTTTCAGCTTCCTGTGCGATCGACTTGCTGGCTTGAGCAGCATACTTTGCAATCAAGTCATCGTCTGCCATACAATTGCTAATTTGCAGTGGTTCTTCACTCTTTGCTATTTATTTAGGCCACCCTAAAACCGTGATACTGCGTCGCACTTATTTACACTCATTGATAAGGGAGAATCATGTGGTGTGAAATGGTGGGCAGATGTCAGAAGTAATATTGAATATCAAAAATCTTCATGTTTCTGTTGAAGGAACAAAAATCATCAAAGGTGTTGATTTAACCATAAAGTCTGGAGAAATCCATGCAATAATGGGCCGAAATGGGGCTGGAAAGTCTACATTGGCCCATGTTTTGATGGGACATCCAGCTTACGAAATCACTCAAGGAGAAATACAATATCGTGGTAAGCCGATTGAAGAATACGAAGTATTCGAGAGGGCTAGAGCGGGAATGTTTCTGTCATTTCAGTACCCTGCTTCAATCCCAGGCGTCCAAGTTGGCAACTTTTTGAAGAAATCGGTAAATAATGTCAGAAACGTAAAAGTCAAAGCACGTGATTTTCGTAAAGAATTAAACGCTGCAATGGAAAAACTGGACATGGATAAAGCATTCCTATCACGCTATGTCAATGATGGATTTAGCGGAGGCGAAAAGAAACGCCTCGAAATTCTTCAAATGATGTTGTTAAAACCAACTCTAGCCTTACTCGATGAGACCGACTCAGGACTAGACATCGATGCGTTAAGACTCGTAGCAAAAGGCATCACAGAAACTGCCGAAGCGACTGGATTTTTAGTAATTACACACTACCAAAGGCTGTTAGAGTTGATCAAGCCTGACTTTGTTCACGCAATGATTGATGGCAAATTTGTCAAATCTGGTGGCCCAGAATTGGCACTTAAATTAGAAGATCAAGGTTATGACTGGTTGGAGGCGTAATAATGAACGATGAAGCAAATAATGCAGTTGGCGATTACCAATATGGATTTCACGATCCTGAGAATGCAACCATAAGATTCGACAAAGGTTTGTCAGAACAAGTCGTTAGAGACATTTCAAACCTGAAGGAAGAACCTGAGTGGATGACTGAAATCAGAGTCAAGGCGTATCGCCATTTCGTTAGCAGACCAATGCCAGATTGGGGTAATTGCAGCATGCTAGAGTCAATTAAATTCGATGACGTAACTTATTTCCTACGCTCTTCTAAGGAAACTGCAAATGACTGGGACGATGTACCAGAGGACATAAAAAATACCTTCAACAGATTGGGAATTCCAGAAGCAGAGCAAAAATGGCTCGGTGGAGTAACTGCTCAATATGAATCTGAAGCGGTTTATCACTCTGTCCGTGAAGACCTAGAAGAGCAAGGAGTAATATTCCTCGACATGGATGCAGGATTGAAAGAATATCCCGAACTAGTAAAGCAATACTTTTGCTCGGTAATACCTTACGCTGACAACAAATTTTCCGCCCTTAACACAGCGGTGTGGAGCGGAGGTTCGTTCATCTACGTGCCAAAAGGAGTACATGTTGAAATGCCAGTTCAGGCCTACTTCAGAATCAATGCTAAGAATATGGGTCAATTTGAAAGAACCTTGATCATCGCCGATGAGGGCAGTAGCATAAATTATGTCGAAGGCTGTACTGCACCAACTTATTCAACAGATTCGCTGCATTCGGCAGTTGTCGAACTAATCGCTATGGAAGGGGCTAAGATTAGATATTCTACCGTCCAGAATTGGTCGGCAAATGTTTACAATCTAGTTACCAAAAGAGGCATTGCCCACAAGAATGCAGTTGTTGAGTGGGTTGACGGAAACATTGGCTCTAAACTAACCATGAAGTATCCTTCAGTAATTCTCAAAGGTGAAGGAGCACATGCAGAAATAATTTCAGTAGCTTACGCAGGCGCAGGGCAACATCAAGATGCCGGAGCCAAAGTCCACCATTTAGCGCCTAATACGACCTCGAATATTTTATCTAAATCGATCTCGAAAAATGGCGGAAGGTCATCTTATCGAGGTTTGCTTAAGGTAAATCCAAAAGCCCACGGATGCCGTTCAAAGGTTGTCTGTGATGCATTGATGCTGGATGCGGACTCTCGCTCTGACACTTACCCTACTATGGAAGTTAGCAACTCGAGTGCTGATTTAGAACATGAAGCAAGTGTTTCAAAGATTTCTGGAGACCAATTATTCTATCTCATGAGTCGAGGTTTTAGCGAAGAGGAAGCCATGGGGCTAATCGTAAATGGTTTCTTTGAACCATTCACTAGAGAACTCCCAATGGAATATGCTGTTGAGTTAAACAAATTACTCGAACTTGAGATGGAAGGTGCAATTGGATGAACTACCTAGAAATCCCAGTACCGAATCGAGCACAACACCTCTGGCGGTACACACCATGGTCAAAAGTCCACCCTACTGAGGTTGGTAGTGTACCAAAAATATCTACTGCTAAAGTAATCTTGAATGATGTAGAAATTAAGTCAAATGATAAAAGGCAAAAATCCAATCTCGAAGAGATATCCAGAGTGTTTCTTCAAGAGTCAAATAATTCGATGCATCTAGTAAGCGTCAACGAGGCTTCACCAGCCAATCTAATTACCATCTCTAGTGAAGAAGAACAAGCAATTTGCCACATACACGTTGAATGCTCCACTAGTGGGAGTCTGATTGTAAAACTCGACGGCGCGATAAATTGGCTTGGACTACATATCACAGGCAACGTTGCGAAAAATTGTACTCTTTCGTTTGGTTTGGTTAACGACCTAGCCCAACACAGCACTATCCTGCGTTGTGAGGATTGGAATTTACTAAGAGACTCTGTGCTTGAATACGGTGAATTATCAATCGGTGGCAGTCAAATCAAATCAGACATTCGAACTTCATTAGATGAGGTGAACTCTTCACTTACTCAAAATATCGCAGTGATTACCGAAGATTCGCGACATGACGACCACCATATCGAGATATTACACAGAAGTGGCAACACTAATTCTTCACTGAATGTTAGTTCTGCTTGCTCCGACAAAGGACATACAATCGGCACTGGACTACTAATGATCCAAGAAGATTGTGATGGTTGTGACGCTGGTCAAGTGTTCAAAAATTTATTATTATCCGATACCGCTAAAGCAGAGTCAATACCTGAGTTGGAAGTCTTATCTGATGATGTTAAGGCAGCTCATGGTGCAGCAAGTTCTTCTGTTGACAGTGAGCAAATCCACTACATGATGTCTAGAGGTTTTTCCAAAGTACATGCTGAAGCGCTTATTGTTGAAGGATTTCTTGTCAGCTGCTTTGCCAAGATCAATAATAACGAGGTTAGACAATATCTTATAGGCGCATTAACCGCCAAATATCTTTGACGGTAGGTGAAATAATGCGCGAAGATTTCCCGATACTGCAGAGGAAAATCAATGGCTACCCATTAGTGTATTTAGACAATGCAGCAACTACTCAGAAACCTGCATCCGTAATTAATGCAATGAATGATTATTATGCCAATTCCAATGCAAATGTTCACCGAGCAGTTCACACTTTAGCCGGTGAGGCGACCGAAGGCTATGAATCATGTCGTACTGCACTCAAGGAGCGATTTAATACTGATAAAGCAATAATCACCAGTGGCACAACAGAAGCAATAAATCTAGTTGCTCATGCTTGGGGAAGGGCAAATTTATCAGACGGAGACGCCATTATTCTAACAGAAATGGAGCACCATTCTGATATAGTGCCGTGGCAAATGCTTGCTCAAGAAAAGAATATTGAACTGCGATATGTTCCAGTGATGGAAGATTTGACACTAGACATGGAATTGTTTGAATCAGCAATTGAAGGTGCTAAACTAGTTTGTGTAGTACATATATCAAACGTCCTTGGAGTGTGTAATCCAATTGAAGAAATAGTTTCTATTGCTAACAAGCATGGAGCTAAGGTATTGTTAGATGCTGCCCAAAGCGCCCCTCACCAAGATATTGATTTCAAGTCAATTGGCGTTGACTTCATGGCGTTTTCAGCACATAAGATGTGTGGACCTACTGGAATAGGCGCCCTACTTGTTGCCGATGACGCATTTGAAGAGATGCAACCATTCATGGGTGGTGGTGATATGATTGAAACCGTGTCGATTCACGGCTCGACTTACCAAACCAATGAACAGAAATTTGAGGCAGGAACCCCGAGAATTGCCGAAGCAATTGGCTGGACAGAAGCTTTGAATTGGCTCTCTTCCATCAATATAGTCGCCGAGCACAAGAGAATCCTAGAATCAGCCAGATGGTTAGCAAGTAAGTTACGAGCCATGGGCATGAACGTATATGGCAGGCATGACGATCATGATGCCGCAGTGGTGTCCTTCCTCCATCCAACTATGAATAGCGAAGATTTAGCTCACCTACTAGATGCACGAGGTTTCGCAGTTAGAACAGGTCACCACTGTGCTCAGCCATTACTAGACCGTTTACAGATTACCGGAACATTACGCGTTTCGTTATACTTTTACAATACTCAGGAAGAAGTTGAATCATTCATTGAATACTTTAGCGAAATATTGGAGAGGTTTGCATGACTTATTCAAGTGAACTTTCCGAATTAATTGAAGAATTTAAGGAAATAGATGACAAAATGGAACGCCTAGAAATGGTGTTTGATTTAGCAGATGAAGTAAATCTGTTACCGCCACAAGAATGGAGTGAGGCCACCAGAGTGGTTGGTTGCCAATCTGAAGCTCATGTTAGAGTTGAGGTAATTAACGCATGTGTTAATTTAGAATCCGGTGCTGACTCCAAACTTGTCCAAGGATTGATGGGGATTTTAACTTTAGCAATCCATGGCACTGAAGTTGCTGAGGCATTAAAATTGACTCCAGATTTCGCTACTGAGATGGGTGTGCTCAACACATTATCACCAAGCAGGTCTAATGGATTTAGAAATATGTTTGATAAAGTTATGCGAGAAATAGAACAAATACAAGGTGATTAAATGACAGACAAACCGGCAGTTTTAGTGCAATTAGATGAAGTTGAAGACCCTGAGTTAGATATCTCAATAGTTGAATTAGGGTTGGTTTATGATGTCAGAATTGAAACCAATGAGAATGGCTTACACGCCGAGATTGATATGACACTCACCAGTCCTGGATGCCCTGCTGCAGCAGAAATAATGGCTGCTACTCACCGTGCAGCACTCACTACTGAAGGTATTGATTCCGTACACGTCAACTTAGTCTGGAGCCCAAGATGGGATCCAAAAGTTCACGCCTCCGAAGATGCCAAGATGGATATGGGAATTTGGGATTAACGTTTTACGACAATCGTCATCAAATCGCCATCTTCTAACAAATGCTCTAGGCCCACACGTTGCCAATCAAACTTAGCACTTGGGCCCTTAACTCTAGCGTATCTAAATTTCCTAACAAAATCGCGGTGGAGTTTCATACAGATATTTTTCACAGTAGAGTCGTCCTTAACAATCAATGGTTCCTCTAAGTCTGCTTCTTGACCTTGTGGTTTTAAGTATACTCTCATAAAACCGAGGTTATCATAAATGAAATCTTTTAACTCTTCAAGACCCATATCTTTGAACGCTGAAATCCGCATAATTGGCCAGCCTTCTGGCAGTGACTTCGTTGCTCTAACAAGATCTTCTTCTGTGGCAATATCAATTTTGTTTATGGCTACTACTGCTTTTTCATAGATTCTATTTTCTGCTAAACAGTCAACAATTTGTTCAGCAGTAGTATCATTTCTCAGTGTAACTATCGCAGAAGTATAGCCAAATGAGCGAATTATTTCACCCATCTCTTCATTGGAAAGATGGGTCTGCTCGACAGTTGAACGCACATCAATACCACCCCTCTCAGTACGCTTGATGAACACAGGCGGCTTGGTTTCATTGAGTCTAAGTCCTGCATTGTGAAGTTCTCTGTGTAAAACATTGAAGTGGGCATCTTGGAAAGGATCAACGATATACAAAACCATGTCTGCACTTCTAATCACATTCAAAATCTCTCGTCCTCGCCCTTTGCCTTCAGCCGCACCCTTGATTAGACCTGGTAAATCTAGAATCTGAATTTTAGCACCTCGGTGCTCCATAACGCCAGGAATACAAGTTAGTGTGGTAAAGGCATACCCTGCCACTTCTGAGTGAGCATCGGTCACTTTGGAAATAAGAGTAGATTTACCAACCGAAGGAAATCCGACCAAAGCAACGGTAGCGTCACCAGATTTCTTAATTTCAAACCCTTTACCACCGCCACTTGCTTTAGAGTGAGCATGGGCTTTTTCCTCTTTCAATTTCAGTTGGGCAATCTTAGCCTTCAGTTTACCAATATGGGCATTAGTAGCCTTATTTTTTTGGGTTTTGTCTATCTCGGCGCGAATCAATTCGATTTGCTCTTTGATAGTTGCCATAATGACCCCAAAACGACCCTGTAAGTAGGTGACTCTTGAAATCTATTGTTGAATTTACTCATTATTGACAAAAGTTGTATGCGATGACATCAAAGCAGACGAGCATTTAGCGTAAGATATGGGGATTGAGACTGTTTTACTGTTAGTTGAGCAACAAAGTCTTGACGCTATTTTGGATAAGCCGTGGAATGATGTTTATCAAGGCATGGAATCTGGTACATTTAGGAACTTCCGACCAAAAAAGTCTGACCGATTATCTCGTTTATTCGATATTGATTGTGAGGCAGAAATACTAGATTGGATGGAAATCATTGGGGCCAAAGATGGTTCTATGCGTGAAGTGCTGCAAAATTTGAATAATGGGGAAGAAGGTCTCCTATTGTTGATGAACTACATGAGTCTAGGTCACTGGGAATGCTGGGAAGCAAGAACATATCTCTACCTAGATGTGGCATTAGACAGAGTAATTGAGAGTCGGAATGATTTGTATTCTAGCACCACATGGTCAGATTTGAAATTGAAATTAGCAAATTTACCCGAAGATGAATTTGCCAACATGGTCTGCATTGATTGGATGAATAGAAGAAAACAACTTGGAGAAACCATCGATGAAAAAGAAGACCCTAAAATCATTCCAACTTTTGAGGCGCACACCAGAAATTCAAAATTATTAGTCCACGCAATAACTACATGGGAAAATACCGAAGGGATAATCGGAATTGTTGGCAGAGAACATCTTGAGGCAGTTAAGTGGGGCCATGGAGCATACAATCTAAGCAATTATTTGCATCAATAACCGACGACGGATTGAAGAATAAGGGCTTGCACCCAGCACCATGTCTGAAGATTCTGATGAGACACCTGTAGACTCAGCGGGCGATGAACTTCCAATAATCGAAGAGGGTTCGGACACCATGGAAGTTGGTGTGATTGAAGAGGAAAAAGACCCGTTGGAAGCAGCACTTGACAGAGCTGAGGTTGCCGAAAAAGAAATCGCTTACAAAGATGCTGAAATCCAGAATGTCCGTAAACGCTTCCTAAGTGAAAAGTCAGAAATGATTCAGTATGGCAGTATGGGTTTAGCCAGGAAAATGCTCACTGTTCTAGCAGATGTTGATCGAGCAATGTCAAGTATTGAAGATGGCGATGAATCACCATTGGCCCAAGGACTTCGTTTACTGCGCAACAAAATGTGGCATGAGTTATCTGGTGATGGAGTAACGGCAATAGATGCCAAAGGACAAAAATTTGACCCGGCTAAAATGGAAGCCATTACCACAATTCCTGCCTCAGAACAATACCCTAGTGGAGTAGTGGTTGATGTACTTGAATCTGGTTACATGTACAAGAAAAAAGTCCTAATCGCGTCTAGAGTTGTTGTTGCCTCAGATTAACCGACACTAACTCCCGAGACCATAGTCGATAAACGGTATATTGCATCATTGTCAATTAACCATTTGACTACTATTTCTGGGATTGAAGAACTTAGAACACTTGCTACTGCATCGTCATCATAAACAGTTGACAACATTAAGGCAGTTTGGCGTACTCGCCAACCTTCTAAATTGTCCCGATTAGACAAATCAATTAGATGAGTTTCAAAACCAGATTGCTGATACAACTCATAAGTATCCTTATCTGAAGTCACTAACACTCCAACTCCGTGAAATTTAGTTGCATGAGCAACCCAATTTGGCGGATCATTTATGTCTTCAATACCAACAATTTCACCTTGAATTTGAGTAGAGTTAAGCCATGATTCAATCATGCTTTTTCGTTCCTCATATGTCCAAGGATTATCTGACTCCCAACCCTTAGCAGCCGAACCAATAGCAATAACTAATTCATCATCACTTTGGCGACATAATTCTAATGCTGAATTAATCAGGAATTGATGCCCCTTGTGAAAGGGTTGGAAACGCCCCAGAACAATATATCGAGTCAAATTAACACCTCAGAAAAACGAATCGACATCAACCTCTGGGATAGTAACTCCATGGTCTTTGAAGCATTCAAGCATCCTTTTGCAACCTTCAATCATTTCTTGTTTGGTCGTTTCACCCATTGACCCAACACGGAACATCTTGCCTTTCAAATGGTCTTGAGCCCCAATCACTTGAGTCTGATATCGCTCTTTGAGATCGACTCTCCACTGGTCATTAACCCCCTCGGGATACATGATTGCAGTAACCGTAGAACTTCGCTGGAAAGGGTCTGCTGGCAATTCAAACCCAAGATGACTAAACAGTTCTTGCACACCTAAGGCTAAACTTTGACATCGATTCCAGCGATTCTGCAAACCTTCTTCCTTTAGGACATTCAATGCTGCAGACCAACCCATTGCTAAATTAATCGCTGGAGTCCATGGTGTTTGGTCATCATCACCTTTTTTGAAAGCAGATATGATGTCGAGATAAAATAGAGCATTATTATCTTCCTGCTCTCTAATAGCTTTGCAGCGTTCGTAAAATTTACTGGTAAAAGCGATTGCTGCAATCCCTGAAGGACCTGCAGTGCATTTTTGTGCGCCCATAGCAGCGGCTTCCACATTCCATTTTTCCAAGTGAACTGGTAACCCACCTATCGAAGTAATTCCGTCCAAAATAAACGAAGTATTGTACCGATCACACATCTCAGCAATTGCCGGTGCGTCTTGGGTTATTCCTGAACTAGTTTCATTGTGGCAAATCAGTAATGCTTCATAACAACCACGTTCAAGTTGTTGTTCTAACTCGTACAAATCAAAAGCTCTACCCCATTCGTATTTGATATGCTTAACATTGCAAAATCGTTTACACATTTCAGCGACTCGTTCACCAAACATACCATTGGTAGGAACCAATACCAAATCATTGGGCCGGAAACGATTAGCGATTAACATCTCCATCGCAGCAGTCCCACTACCAGAAACAACCATGACTTTGTAATCGTCTTCTGAAGACCAAGAATTAGTTTTCTTTACCGGTTGTGATGGTGTCAGGTTGAATGCGTAGCGCAAGCCTGAATTTAAGTCCGCCATAACATCACGGAACTCTCCCCCTCTAGCAGTGATAACCGGTGTCGACATTGCCTCAAGACATCGCTGATTCATTCGCACCGGGCCCGGGACAAGGAAGCAATCACCTTCGTGCTTTGCCATGGTTAAGGCTAGACACGACAGTTATTCAATTATTGTACATAAGCGTTGGACTGATAGAGGACAAACCCGACGGGTTGCCATGATGCGTGTCGGCATTGCAATGTTACAGGGCGCCCGCCATGAGCATTATGAAGCGATAAAACACGCAAGTATGGAAATGCAACAAGAAGTGGAAGTTGTAGAGTTACGCAAAGCCGAACAGGTAGATTCATCGATTGACGGATTGATTTTACCCGGTGGGGAATCTACCACTATGCGAATTGCTAGCCTGAGTGAATCCCTATTGGAGGGCTTATTTGATTGGATGATGAAATATCCAGATAGACCAGTACTTGGAACCTGTGCAGGAGCCATATTACTAGCCCAACCAACACAAGGCCGTGAAAGTTTCATTGATGTAGATGTAGCTCGTAACGCTTGGGGAAGACAGAAATTTTCGTTTGAAGCGGGTGTTGATGTGACCCTTGAGACGCCAAATAAGTCTGCAAATGCAGAATTTGAATTGGCTAGAGACAAGTTTAATCACAAACCATTACCAATGACAAAACAGGTTGTAAAGTCAACATCAGGAGAGTTCCCCGGAGTCTTTATCCGAGCCCCTAGATTCATTCAAAACTCGATAAAATGCCAACCAGTAGCCCATTTATCACAAGAAATAGTCGGCGTATTGCAAGGCGAAAAATTAGCGCTTACTTTCCATCCGGAACTAACCAGCGACAGAAGATTTCATCGTTGGCTTATCAGTCGAATAATGGATTCTAAACAATAAATTCGTACGAGGGTTTGAAACCGTAAATCAATAGCGGCGTGTATTACTATGCTTGGACCACTGCCAATGGCGACTGAAATAATCCCTGCTGAACTAGGTGAAGCAGAAGGTTGTATTCAGTGTCAACGTGGAAGTAAACTGGTCTTGTTTGTCACTGGTAAATGCCACTGGGGGTGCGATTATTGTCCATTATCAGATAATCGACGTGAATCACCTGACATGTTTGCTAACGAAAGAAGATGCTCTGAATGGTCAGAGGTAATTGAAGAAGGCCGAGCAATGAATGCTACTGGGACTGGAATTACTGGTGGCGATCCAATGCTGGATATGGAACGGTCGCTTGAAGCAGTTAAACAATTGAAGGCTGCTTTTGGTCCAGAGCACCACATCCATCTTTACACATCAATACCATTTGACCCGGTTAATTGTTCACGATTTGCCCAGGCAGGATTAGACGAAATTAGGTTTCATCTACTAGACGGCACAATCACCAAATATCTGCCAGTAATTGATGGCTGCCATGAAGCAGGGATTAATGTCGGAATAGAATTGCCTTGTGAACCAGACAAAGAAACGGACTTGCTAGCACTAATAGATTCAATGAATGGCAGTAATATTCAGTTTCTTAATCTAAATGAACTGGAAATTACCGTTGGTAATCAAGATAACATGGATGTTAGAGGATTCAATCTCAGTGGAGCCATGACAGCAGCAGCGGAAGGTTCGTTAGAATTAGCGCTAAAATTGAAGGATTATGCTAAGGATATGAGTTTCCATGTGAAATTTTGCAGTGCCAGTTTCAAGGATGCTGGTCAATTACGAGCAAGATTTCGCCGACGAGCAAAAACCACCCTAAGGCCATATGAAGTATTGAGTGATGATGACACAATATTGTTTGGGGCAATACCTACCAAGACCGAAGATGCTTATGATGATTTGAGTGAATTATCAAACGAACTAGGATTATCTGAAGGGTGGATTCGATATGATGCTGGACAGCAGCGTATCGAACTACCATTATCGATTGCCGAAGATATTGCCAATGTGGTGGAAGTTCCAGTGTTACTAATAGAAGTACACCCAACCCACGAAAGATTGGAAGTTTCGGCAGTAAATTTGAATGATGCAAGATAATGGGTCGTAAAATATTCCTCACTAAATGGGGTAATGCTCGCTTTGTCGACATGAAATTTAAGTATTGAACTTTACTTGACGAGATATGGATAAAGCCGACTGGGCAATACTTGGCAAGCCTAAATTTATCCTTACTGCAATAATAATGGTCGCAGTCTTAGCCTTGCCTTCATTTATTTACACTGGCTCATACATAATTGCTGATGCTCCTGCACCAAAGGAAGGTGTGGAATTGCCACCAAATCCAGATGAAACTCTTTCTGAAGGACTACTGTTCATTGTTCTTGATGGTGGAGTTAGAGATTTAATGTTGGACAAAGATCTGATGCCAACTCTACACTCACAAGTATTTCCCAATGGAACTTACCTTGATGTACTAACTAACCCACTAACAATGACTGCATCATGCGTCAAAGAAATGGCTACTGGGATACCTTCAAGACCCAATGAAGGATTAAGCAATTTTCATCCAGAACATCCTGGCACACCAGATGGCTGGACATTAGCAAGTGAATCAGACCGGGATAATGATGGGATTTATGATTACCGAGTCGGTATTGTTGGGGATTATGTATGGGGTGACCTATATGCTGATAATGAAAATATAAATTTTATGAAACATCGTTATGGCCATGCTGATTACTACCAAGGTGATACCGAATCGTTTGAGACACTGAATAGTTGGCTTGATGGTGAAGTGCCAAAAAGTAACACCAAACCAGGAGTTACATTTGAACAAGCACCTAATGTAATTATTGCGCATCTATCTGGACTCGACAGTGTTGGACACAGATATGGGGTTGAAAATTCTGACGAGTATGAAGAAAAATTAACTTGGTTAGATAATAATTTTAACACTATATTCGACAAAGTTCCTGATGACTGGACTGTTGTGGTAACTTCTGATCACGGTCTTACCGCTAGTGGTCAACATGGCTCACCAGACAAAGAAATCAGAGAAGTTGGTGCTTGGATGTGGGGGCCAAATATCAAGCAGAATTATATCTCGCCAACCCAGATAGACCAGCGTGACCTATCAACTCTGCCATCTCTGCTATTATCACTACCATTACCTCATGCTGTGCACGGTAAATTCCCACTTGATGCATTGCAAATCTCAGATGATCTAACGCTTGAAGAAGTACAAGAATTAGATCAATGGAATTGGAATTCTACCGTCTCGCGAAATGAATGGATGCAAGAAAATGGCCACCCGTACTTTGAAGATTTAAGCAGGGATAATATCCAGTGGGAAAAAATAACTTATGATGAAATCGGAATGAGAATTTCAGACCTTATAATGTCGGCTATTTTCTTTTGTGCAATCATAGCGGGGATAGTATTTGTAATGCGTAAACATGAGTTTTCACCTAATGCAATCAAGTATGCTGCTGGCTCATTGTTTGGGATTTTCGCTTTATCCTCTGCGATTTCTTACAATCGAGATACACTAGCATTACTTTACTACATGATTGGCTACTTTACACCATTAGTCTTTGCTGGATTGACGCTTGTTCTAGTGTGTACTAATAAATTTAGTAAAGTGATTAGGCAACGTATGACCGCGGCCACAATGTGTCTATTTGCGGTAATGATTATGTATCCAGAGTCAAGACTATCAGCGATAAATATTGTAATGCTGCTAATGCTATTTACGCCGATATTTTGGAAAGCCAAAGAATCAATGAAAACAGATAAAGTGATTCTTGGATTTTTTACACTAGCAATAATTCCAACTACTTTGCTATCTCATTACCGAGTTTACTATTTCTCATTCCCACGAGGAGCGATTAATTTTTCAGTCAGTGGTGATTTCTTACCACTAATCATGAATACAGTACTAACATTCATTGGTATTATAATTTATATGCGAGCACACAAAATCATTACTGAACAGCGGATTCGCTATTCGATAGTTGGTTTCTTCACTCTAATACCACTACTCATGTACCAAGAGAATAATATTGTTGACTGGGCAGTATTAATTATTCTAATAACTGCAATGGTCACTGGAATTTATCTAAAGATTGTCAAGCAAGACAAGGGTTACGAGATTATCTCAATGGTTGCATTATGTTGGTTAACAATGAGTTGGGGGGGCTATGCTGGTGGAATCACAATGGCATTATTTGTCGCCTTTAGATCCTTTTTGGACAATGAGTTATCTTTCTTGAAAGAAAAATCGACTGATTTTACCAAAGAAATACCTCGAACTATGATTGTCACTATTTTACCATTAGTAGTTTGGTTTACTTGGTGGGCTGCACTTGGACAAATAGGTGGATTTAGCTCGCCAAGAGATGTTGACCCTGGTTCTGTTTACCTGAATGGCGGATACATTGGTGACCGCTTCTCACCAAGTAATTCATGGGTCGGATTCATGGGCGGTGGGCCAGCTGCAGCCATGTCACTGTTGTGGTTTAGTATGTTTTATTCCAAAGGCTACAATATGAAATTTGTTGCGTACTATTTGGTAGCAAGAATTAGCATTTTATCTTTGCAATTATCGTTAACTCCTAATCTGCCTCGATTAATCTTCAAGATCTCCTGGGACATCATATTCTCGATAGGTTTAGTTGCCTTTATGATTCATCTAATTATTCAATCAAGAATTGAAGAGCAACCAGAAAACCAGGTAAAACTTACTCAGACTCAGTAATTTGTTGACGTTCTTGTAGTTCAGATTGCTTTGGCCCGGTAATTATGTAAAATATCAACAATATAGCTGAGATTGAGTATAACAAAAACTGTGGTTTAGTATCTCCTAGATCAATCCCCGAATCAGTGGCGTGTACCCATGATAAAAGGGTGCCAAACAAAATCGCTAAACCCTGTATAGCAGAAATTTTCATTGGCAAACCATGTTTATTTTTTGGCAGTTTACGGTCAGCAATCATTAATCCACCAGAGATAAACATAACCGGTAAAATGATGAAATCAAAGTACGGTTTTTCTACAGATGAGTTGCTCGGCTCAAAACAGAAAATGCAATCAGTGGATACATCTGGACCAAAACCAGTCGCTGGCTGCAACCAAATTAGCGCAGCAACGGTTATCAATACCATGGCATTACCAGGGGATGCTAAACCATGGAAGTAGACCTTATCTGATGCTTCCTCATACTGAAACCGAGCTAGCCTCAACATTCCTGTCACAATAATCCAAGCAGCCGCAATACCAAGTGAGATTGTCCATGCTGGGGATGCTTCTCCCCATCTGCCAAACATCACAAACATCAGCAAAGCAGGTGCAACACAAAATGAGATGCAGTCAGACATGACATCTAAAGTACCACCGAGCAATTTTCTTTTTGAATACCTTCTAGCAATAGGCCCGTCAATTATGTCACCAATAACTGAAAGCATGATACAAGTCATGGCACCCCAGATGTAATTTGTATTAACACCATCAGCAAAATATGGATTTTGCAATTTCTCAACAGCCAATATGATGAACATTAGTGCCGCTACACCAAGTAAACCATTGATAAGGGTGATGATATCAGCAATTCCCATCAGTCTAAATGTTGATTTCATAATACTCCCCTAAATCACCCTGCTATATCGGGACATACCCAACAAGCAAATAGGTGCTGGCACCATCTACACATCAATGTTTAGCCAATTAACTATCAAACACTTAGTAATCATTAACCATTTTTCAAACACCCAATGCTTAATCCTAAATAGCAACGGAAAGTGCGTAAAATATGGCACGAAAGGGACTTGTTATATTCATCGCATTTGCCCTTTTGACTCTACCAAGCGCCCTTGGTGCAGCAATAGAAGGCGGTCAAGATGTTAATCCGGAAGGAGATGATATCCCCTTTTTGGTTCTCGATAGAGATTCACCATCCTTTGATAAAGTCAAGTGGAGTTTAACCATTGAAATGAGTCAAGAAGCATATGACAACGGTACCACATTTGACTTGATAACCCAAGTTTGCACCAATGATGGAGTCTGTGATCCTCCCGTCATTATGGAGGCGGAAATAAATGACCGAGTCCATTCGATTTCGATTACTCCTCCATCAGACCACACTTACGTAAATTGGCGAGTAAAAGCGACTGATGCTGAAGGCAACAATACCAACTATCCACACGGTGATTGGTTCAAGACTTGGTCATCGTGCTGGTACAATGACGGCAGTTGGGGTGGGGTTAATGCTTTGGACGATGGCTGTGATGTCAACGAAGAAGATGCCCCAGGCTTCACTGCAGTAGCAAGCATTGCGGCGCTAGGACTTGGAGTAATTGCGATCTCAAGGCGAGAAAGTCACCAGAAATAGTACACAACTGGAAAGCCCAAAACAATCACAATACTAATCCAGTAAAGCGGTTTCATCCAGTTTCTTTTACCTAATTTTTTGTCAATCTGTTCGCCAACAGACTCTAACACACCCTCGATTAATTCAGCGGCTAAGTCAGGCATTGATACAACCAAGTTGCGCTGCGGATGAATAGTCAAGAATCTTTGCCCTACACTAAGTTTGATAACCGGATTTAATCTAACCCAAACATGGAGTGGGAGAGTGGGCTTTTACTCGGCCTAGGAGGCTACCTACTGATTGTTACAGTGCTTCATTTGCTATTTCCAGAACCCCACCTTGATTGGTCCAAAGTAAACTTGGACAATATCGCCATGCCAGAGGGTTTCGTTTGGGGTGTTGCAACAGCCTCACACCAAATTGAAGGAGATAATACCAACAACTGGACTCAATTTGAGCAGCGTGAAGGCAAACAACAGAGTGGTAAAGCCTGCGACCATTGGAACTTATGGGCTAAAGACCATGAATTGCTGTCACAATTAGGCGTCAACAGCTATCGATTTTCCATTGAATGGAGCCGAATAGAGCCGGTTCAAGGAGAGTGGAATGAAGCAGCCATTGAAGTCTACTCGCAAATGATTGATTCACTAATTGCCAGAGGCATTGAACCGATGATAACTTTGCATCATTTTTCTCATCCGGTTTGGTTCGAAGAATTAGGCGGATTTTACCATCGAGAAAACTTAGTTTACTTCCAGAATTACTGTAAGAAGTTGTTTCCATACTTTTCAACCCGGGTTAGAAAGTGGTGCACTGTTAACGAGCCTGATGTATTTTCGATTATGGGGTACCACATGGGGATGTTCCCCCCCGGACAGCGTTCACCAATCAAAGCTATTCGGGTAATGAAGAATGTGATGATTGCCCATGGAGAAGTTTACCATGAATTAAAGCAAATGTCGCCAGAGTCATACATTGGATTAGCCAAGAATGTTACAATTTTTGACCCTTACCGAAGATGGAACCTATTACACTGGCTGACAAGTTTTACCCTAAATTATATCTGGAATGGTGCGATAATATCTGCCTTGAAGAAGGGCCGAATGTACGGAGTTTCGGTAAAACATGTCAAAAACTCTGCTGATTTTATCGGCCTAAATTATTACACTCACGTTTTGACCAGTCCATTCTTGCCACAAACCACCGAAATAGACTTACCATCCAGAGGCCATGAAACGGTCACTGAATTTGGCTATCCAATGTATGCAGAGGGGCTTGAGAGAGCCAGTAAATGGCTAGGTAAGCTAAACCTTCCAATTGAAATAACTGAAAACGGCGTTGCTGACAAAGAAGATAATCTACGGCCAAAACATCTCAAAAGGCACCTATATATCATTGCTAAACTAATCCAAGAGGGAGTGGATATCAAATCATATTATCACTGGTCACTAATGGATAATTTCGAATGGGCTGAAGGATATTCGATGCGTTTTGGCCTGTATCACGTTGATTATGAAACTCAAACACGAACTCTTAGAACCAGTGGTAAAGCCTACCAATCAATAATTAAACGGCACCAAAAGTAATTGCCTCTAATTTCTCAACCGCTGTTGAATTGACTGCTTAGAATCAACACCATAGACGGTAAACTGACCTACTTAGTTTTAGGTGATAAGCCAAACAGACATAATCCTAGGAGTTAGCATTGTTACACTATGTGACTCTACTGGGGAATCTTAAATGGAAGACTTTCAATCACTCGGATTATCAAAAAAACTCCTTCTTGCTGTAGAACAAGAAGGCTACACAACACCAACTCCAGTGCAGGCACAGGCGATCCCACCGCTACTAGAAGGAAGAGACGTGCTTGGGGTTGCTCAGACTGGAACAGGTAAAACTGCGGCTTTTGCACTACCTGTATTACAAATAATAAGTCGCTCAAAACCGCAATCTAAGCGTCATATTCGCGCTTTAGTACTATCCCCAACCCGTGAACTAGCCGCGCAGATTGATGAGCGTTTTTCCGCATACAGTGGACATTTGGATATCCGACATAAAGTCATCTTTGGGGGAGTTAAACAAAACCCACAGGTAAGAGCATTGCAAAAAGGCATTGATGTCTTAGTAGCGACTCCAGGTAGATTACTAGACTTAATCGGTCAAGGCTACATTGACCTAGGCCGAGTAGAATTTTTCGTTTTAGATGAAGCAGATCAAATGCTGGATATGGGTTTTATTAGAGACATAAAAAAAGTGCTTAAACTACTTCCAAGACAACGACAAAATCTGTTATTTAGCGCCACAATGCCAAAATCTATTGCGGAATTAGCCGCCTCGTTCTTACACAATGCAGTGAAGGTTGATGTTAGTCCAGAAGAAATCACCGTTGAGCGAATTGCTCAGAAAATAATGTTTGTTAGAAAAGCCGACAAGCGTCGACTTATTGTGAAAATTATCAAGCAAGAACGGGTAAACAAAGGAATTGTATTTACTAGAACTAAGCATGGTGCAAACCGTTTAGTAAAGCAACTTGACCAAAGCGGCATCAATGCTGCTGCAATCCACGGCAACAAAAGCCAAGGTGCTAGAACCAAGGCATTAGCTAATTTCAAGACTGGCCATACGTCAATCCTTGTAGCAACTGATATTGCTAGCCGAGGAATCGATGTGAATGATATTACTCATGTGTTTAATTATGACTTGCCCAATGAACCTGAAAGTTATGTTCACCGTATTGGTCGAACAGCAAGAGCTGGGAAATCAGGAATTGCGTATGGTTTTTGTGACGATAGCGAATCTGGATATTTGGTTGGAATACAACAATTGATTGGATTTGACATTGATGTCGATGAATCTCATGAATTCCATTTTGTTGGTGCAATTCCAAAGCCTGGTCAGATACCTGGAAAAATAAAGACTGGGAAATCTGGCAATAAACCGAATAGGCCAAATCGCAATAATAACAAAAACCGCAGTAAACAAAGACAAAATAAGCCGAAATCTCCATCGCAAAGTCAGGGAAATAATAATTCAAACCGGCAACGACCACCAAGAAGGCGTCGTGAAAGAAACCGATCCCAAGGCAATCAAAATCAATAGACATTGAGTAAAAAGTTGCTTTTTGGTTATTTAAACGGAAAAAACAGTCCTTCTTATACCTCCCGTCAGTTCTAATGCCTATGAAGAACAAAATGATAGACACAAACGGAGCCTTGCCACTAGTAAATCTAATGGGCATGTTTCTAGGTGGATTTGGCGTAGTTGTATTTTTCATTAGTCAATCATTGACTGTGTTATTACCACTGCTATTTGCACCTACTGTTTGTGGTATCCTATGCGCTGTATTATACAGAGCGCAAAGTAATACCACCAATGAACAAAAAGACATAGCGCTAAACCCTGTAAGACTAGACATGATGTAAAGTCAACACACAGAAACTAACGGCCTAATGCTCAAAAATTGAGGATAATGGTGGACACTGGGGGATTTGAACCCCCGGCCTTCTGGTTGCAAACCAGACGCTCTTCCAACTGAGCTAAGCGCCCTCAAGTCGTGCGGAGGGTCTTCACCTTTTGATTGTTATCAATTGAAGAATTACTCTACACGGTCAATTGTTGCATCACGGTCAGGTCCCACACCAACCGAGGAACAAGGAACGCCGACTATTGCCTCGATACGCTTGATGTATTGCTGGGCAGCAGTGGGTAGAATAGAAAAGCCTAATTTTTCATCATTAGCTTTCTTAGCAATCCCTAACCACTCAATCAAGGTCTGGGATGGGAAACCTGGCATGGTGACGTAAACCGGTTTACATCTGGCAAGCGCAGTTGCGCTGGCTGGCATTTCCAGAATTTCTTTACCGTCTAATTCGTAAGCCACACAAATATTTAGCTCATCTAATCCACCAAGTACGTCTAGTTTTGTAAGGGCAAGTCCAGTGAAACCATTGATACGATTTGCGTGGCGCATTACTACAGCATCAAACCATCCACAACGACGCTTACGACCTGTGGTAGTACCAAATTCATGACCCACTGTGCCTAGGTGGTCACCTGCTTCGTCCAGCAATTCGGTAGGCATTGCCCCATTTCCAACTCTAGTAATGTATGCCTTGGTAATTCCAATCACCTCATCAATATGACCTGGATGGATACCAGCACCATGTGAGGCATTACCTCTTGAAGTGACTGAGGATGTGACATAGGGGAAAGTACCTTGATCAATATCAAGTAAACAACCTTGAGCACCTTCTAGAATCACATGCTCATTCATCTTCAAAGCATTATCTATCATTAATCCTGTGTTGTTAATACAGCTGGAATAATTATCCCAAATCCAGTTTACATCGGTTGTTAGACCTTCTTTGGTAATTCTATCTTGGCATCCAGCAGCAGCCAATGAAGCATTCATTCGCTCAACAGTTGATTCATACCATTCATCATTATCTTTGACTTCCTCGACATCACCAAATCTTAGACCTATGCGATTTATTTTGTCTGCATATGAAGGGCCAATACCACGCCCTGTAGTACCGATTTTCTTGTCCAATCCGTCCAAGTACCGGTGGAAAGGCAAGATTATGTGGGCTCTTTCGCTGACGAATAATCGATCACCACGGGGGTCCTCACCACTAGATTCTTGCCAATTTTTTAATTCTGTATCAAGTACCCACGGGTCGATGACCATGCCATCACCAAGGACCAAATTACACTCTTTTCTAGTAATCCCTGATGGCAAAAGGTGGAATTTGAGTATTTGATCGCCAAGTACTACAGTATGGCCCGCATTATTCCCACCTTGAAATCTTGCAACCCAAGTTGCTTGTTCTGCAATTCTATCGACTAATTTCCCTTTGCCTTCATCACCCCACTGGGCACCTAAAACTACTGTTGCTGGCATGTCTGTCAATTAAGCCCTTACGCGTACCGTCTTTGAACTATACCATTACTGGTCAAATAGTCGATGTAGATTAGAACAACTAAATTGTCGTTAAACAATAGTTTATATTCAAACTAACTAACCTGTAGACATACTGGTGAAAACTAACGGAGATACAGCGCTACTGCCAATAATAACTGATACATCATCATAGCAGCAAGTTTAAGTAAGACGTACATTAACTAGTTAACAAGGAGTTGAGTAGATGCCCAATCAAAATACAGGTTCAAATAACCAAATTGCAAATAATAAATCAGCCAACGAATATGGATTGTTCGACCCGAGCAGACGAGTACTGGATGGGCACACACGTCCGTGTGAAGAATGCGGCACAGTCGATTGGCAATTAGATGATTCAAGAGGTGAAATAGTTTGTAACTCGTGCGGTCTGGTCGTTGAAGAAAACGTGATTGACCCTGGAGCTGAATGGACCAACCGAGATAAATCAGAAGACCGCTCAAGAGTTGGACAGCCGCTAACCTACACTCTGGCGGACAAGGGACTCAACACCAGTATTGATGTTAGAGACTTGAATACTGGATCGGCTGGAAGACACGGAATAAGTTCCCAAGCGCGCAGAGAATGGCGCAGAAGACGAGTAATTGACGAGAGGTCCAAAACCCGCAAGAGCCGAGAACGCAACTTAGTCAAGGCTAACCAAATGATTCGTGACCGGTCTGACTTGCCAAAATCATTGCAGGAAGAAACCGCTAGACTTTACCGAAGACTCAGCGGTGAAGGTTTCGTAACCGGAAGATCAATTGCTGGTGTTGCCGCTGCTTGTACATATTTAGTGGCAAGAGAAGAAAATCTACCAAGGCAGATTCCAGAAATTTCAGAAAGTTACAACATCTCCGAAAAAGAACTTTCTAGACTAATCAGACAGGTATCACGGAAATTAAATCTCCACAAGATCACTTCACCTAATGAGTACTTTGACAAATTCATCTCTGATTTGCAACTTCCACCAAATATCTTTACCCAGGTAAATCACTTATGGTCCAAGATACAGCATCACGAGGACATTTGGCAAGGCAAGAAACCGATGGGAGTCGCTGCTGCATTGATTTACAAAGCCGCATCTGAGTCTGGAACATCAAGAACTCAATCCGATATCTGTAAAGTAGCCAACGTATCAGAAGTGACCTTGAGAGGATTACTACGAATATTTGATGGATTGTTATCCCAACTTGGGGAAGCATCCAAGCAATGAGACCCTAAAATTCAAGAAGCCATCTCAACTGGGGTGAATATGGGTTTCAAGGCAAAAGCCAGAAAACATCGAAAAG
>ERZ891134.128-NODE-128-length-65737-cov-11.121662_pt1 | contig 65737 bp, 63 predicted proteins | sample MGYA00520888_ERZ891134 | MGnify/ENA primary metagenome ERZ891134 (study PRJEB32303, sample SAMEA104408692) | aquatic metagenome | biome: Brackish water; feature: Coastal; material: water | place: Baltic Sea | collected 2014-10-23 | depth 10 m ... | reverse complement strand
GCCCGAATGCCGGCACCAGTCTCGATCGGCTGGAGTCGGTGTCGTGTGTGAGTGCGTCCGACTGTGTTGCGGTGGGTTACACGAACACCGGTTCGGCATTTGAGGCGTTGGTGATGGTGTGGGATGGCAGTGTGTGGTCGATTGTGACCAGCCCGAATGCCGGCACCAGTCTCGATCGGCTGGAGTCGGTGTCGTGTGTGAGTGCGTCCGACTGTGTTGCGGTGGGTTACACGAACACCGGTTCCGCGTTTGAGACGTTGGTGATCTCGTTAACCGGTCCTGAACCTGCGCCAACAACGACGACGACTGTTCCTGCGTCACCAACTACAGTTGCGCCGGACCAGGTCGTTCCGGTTTTCACGGGCTGAACCCGTGGCGACAGCCTTAGAGCGGAACTGCTCGATAGGCTCGCGTTTCACTTTTGGCCGAAACGCGTTTCACCATCTATTTAACTAAACCCGTTGACCTCCGGGCTTTGAATTACGCGCCATCCCCGGCTGAACCGAGTTGATCGATTAATTGACAATCTGCGATGGACGAATATCTGGTGGTCGCCCTTGCCGGCTTCCTCGCTTGCATGGTCGATGGCTCGTTGGGGATGGGATTCGGCCCGACATCATCAACGATCCTGTTGGGCACGGGAATGTCGCCAGTTTCGGTTTCGGCAACGGTGAATATCGCGAAGGTCGCCACCGGCGTTGTTGGCGGACTGCCACATTGGCGTTTCGGCAACGTTGATCGCCGTTTGGCTGTCCGAATGGCTGTGCCTGGAATGGTTGGCGCCCTGGTTGGTGTGACGGTACTTCGCAGTATTGACGCATCGGCATTGCGCCCACTGTTGGCAACGATGCTGATCGTTGTTGCCCTGCGCATTCTTTTTAGATTTCGTCGTTCGAATCAAGCAGTACAGACCCAGTGCTCGCCAGAGGAAGTGTCACTTCGAGGAGTGGGTGCGGCCGGATTCGCTGGCGGCGTGACCAACGGTCTTATCGGAGCTTGGGGCCCAGTCGTGACGCCGGTACTTCTGCATAAAGGCCTCTCTGCGCGCTACACCGTTGGTTCGGTGAATGCGGCCGAGGTGGCGGTCGCGGTGATTTCGGTTGGCTCACTCTTTGGTGCCATTCAAGGGGGAGATGTTGAGGTCGGGATCCTTGTAGCGATGCTGATCGGTGGAGTAGCGGCAGCCCCTCTTGCTGCACTGCTTGCGCGTCGACTCCCGCAGCAGAAAATGGGAATCGCCGTCGCAGGGTTGTTGTTGTTCACCAATGTGCGTGAACTCGCCGGTTGGTTCGGTCTTGGCTAGTCGAGGTGGGTGGCCTAAGGCCTCGTCATCGTCCTGATGGGCTTAGCCTCGAGTACCGGCGAACGGTTCCGAATGGCGGATTTTCGATTGCGCAGAGTAGAGTCAGAGGCACGCCGCGGGGTGGAGCAGTCTGGTAGCTCGTCGGGCTCATAACCCGAAGGTCACGGGTTCAAATCCCGTCCCCGCCACCATCGAGGAACCCCTGCTCAGGCAGGGGTTCTACTCGTTTACGGATCAATCAGGCGATCTCCTGAATGAGGCGTAGGCCGCGTACAGGCCGCGAGGCTCTTTCGTTCGCCTTGATAAAAGCACGTTCCAAGCCATCGATAGTTGCCTCATCCTCGGCTGGAAACAGGTGACCGTAGATGTTCATCGTGATCTGGATGTTGGAGTGGCCCATCCGGTCCATGATGACCCGAGGGTGAGCGCCCTGCTCGATGAGCAGTGAGGCGTAGGTGTGTCGGAGGTGGTGAAACTTGAAACCGCCGAGACCATGAGCCTTCACGGCGGGTTTGAAGATCCGAGGGTAGAAGTTCGAGTGGCGATACAGCCCACCATCTGGTGAGGTGAACACTTGCGCTGTCGGGTCAGCAGTAACTCCCCGGTCCTCTAGATGCTCGGTCAGTTGTTTCATCAGGAATGGCGGGAGCGGGACAGTTCGGTTCTTCCCGTTCTTCGGTTCCTTTAACTGGGCGATGCCGTGGGGTTCAGTGATGGAGCGGACAACGTGGACCCTGCGATTTGCAAAGTCGAGGTCTCCTACCTGAAGCCCTCCGCACTCGCCGGCACGAAGTCCGCTGAAGGTTGCGAAGAGAACCAGGAGTCGGTCCGCTGGGGTCATCTCGGCGGTGAGATCCAGGATCTCTTCAGGCGATGCTGGTCGTACCGGCGTTGAGTTCCGGTTCTTCGGGATCGAAAGTTCACGGGAAGGATTACCGGCGATCGCTCCATCCCGAACTGCTGTCTTCAGGATCCCGCTCACCGGGTTCATGATGTTCCGGACAGTCTTCGGGTGAAGGCCCTTTTCAAGCAGCGAGTTCTTCAGATTCTCCAATGTCAACCACTGGATTCGTGAGACTTCCATCTGTCCGAGACTGGGGAGGAGGTGGCGGTTCAGGATCGACTCGTAGTTTGCCTTTGTAGAAGGAGTTGGGTCGAGGGTCTTCATCCACAACTCCGCATAGTGACTAAAGGTTTGGCGTCCTCGCTCGGGTGCAATGTACGAACCTCGATTGATCTCGTTCATCACATGAGTCTTGAATCGTCCTTTCCCATCGCCGCCGATCATCCCGAACTCGCCGTCATCGCCCTCCGTGGAGATATCTGGGTCAACAACGAGCTCGTCACCGCTGGCCAACTCGCCGTGCTCCGGCCCGCCGCCGCAACCTCACTGAGCGGACCCGGCACAGCCATCGTGCTGGGCGGTGAACCAGTCGGGAAACGCCACATCTGGTGGAACTTCGTCCACAGCGACCTCGACCGCATCGAACAGGCCAAGGCCGACTGGACCGCGCAACGATTCCCTACCGTTCCCCACGATCACGAGCCCTTCGTACCGCTCCCGGCGTGATGGAGACGGTCGCAGGGTCCGCGCAACTGGGCTGGCCCACGACAAACCCGCGACCCGCCGTTGGCGTATGCCCTCATCGTGGACCCTGGATATGTGGGCCAGGCTGCGGTCAGTCGTCGTCGTTGTCGTCGCTCGCACTCGAACCCCCACGAGGTCCGCAATGCGGAGCGAGGCTGCACGCAACGCCGCGTACGCCGCCGTCTCAGGCCCACTCGATACTCCCGAGTCGTGAACATGGACGCTGCGCAACATTCCCGGCAACCGGCGAGTGCAAGGATGCGCACGTATCGACGCGGAGCGCTCTGTGCGCACGTCCGGGCGGTCTCTCCCGAGCGGGACGTGTAGATCTCGGACGGGTCATCCGACGAGTGGTGGCAGCGATTATCGGGTGGCGTCGACTGTTTCTGAGGCGTGCGACTTGGCAGCTAGGAGTGGGACGGCGACATGTCGTTCTGACGCCGGGCAGCGACTCCGAGGACGGTCTTGAGGCCGCGGGAGGGCCTGCAACGGCCAGACGCGGTTCGTGAGTGGTGGTCAAACGACCTCGGCCAACTCGCGGGCGCGGGCCGGAACGTAGGAGTTGGACCTCTATTCTGCGTCGGGTTCAAGCGCCTCGATCGCACGACGAAGACGCAATGACACCGCCTCGTCATCGAGGAGATCGGCGAGCTCGCCGAGGGCCGCACCCGCCTCTGCTGCGACGGCGTCGGGGTCTGGAGTCTTCCCGGTTCTGGATGCAAACGCCGCGACCGCTGCTCCATCTGACGTGAAGATCCGGTCTACCCCGACAGCGTCGATCACGCCGGTGTCGTCGAGAATCTGTCGCATGGTGCTCCGGACACGAGTCAGTCCAAGCTGAATGTCTTGACGATCAAGGTCTTCGACGAGTTCACGAAGGCTGTCACAGCCCGGCACGTCGATGTCCACGGTTGCTTCGAGATCGAGCACGACAGCAACGAGTGGCGTTTTGCTCGCTTCCGCTGCGCGCCGCACAGCGGCTCGAATCGATGCGGCGTTCGCGAAGAACATCGGTTCTTCTGGCCGCACAATGAGCAGTCCGTCGACGGTCAGCGACTCGGGGTTTTCGCTGAGTGCCACGAACTCTCCCGACCCGGGCTTCCGACCGAGCGTTGAGAGGCTTGCTGACGAGGCCCGCCAGATCACGAGGCCGAGTGAGACGATCACGGCGATGGTGAGGCCTGCGAGCGTGTCGAAGATCAGGACCCCGGCGAGTGCAGTCGCAGCCAGCAGGAAGTCCCGTCTGCTGATCTTCCAGAGGCGTTTCATCTGGGGTGTCTTCATCAGTCCGCTGATCGCGACCAACACGATCGCGGCGAGTGTGGGTTCGGGCAGGTTCTCCAACGTCCCGGTGAGGAAAAGTGCAACCACGACGACGACAAAGGCGGCGACGAGGAGCGACAGCGGCGACCGTGCGCCGGCGCCATCGTTCGCCGCCGAGGTCGACAGGCTCGACCCGACCGGAAACCCCTGGAACAGACCGGCACCCAGGTTGGCGGCTCCGAGGCCGACCAGCTCCTGGTTGCCATCGGTCTCGTAGCGGTGCTTCGACGCGAACTCGTTTGCGGGCCCTACCTCTTCGGCGAATGCGACCAATGCGAGCACCAACCCGCCCATGATCAGCGCACCGATGTCGGAGGCGGCGATGTCGGGAAGCGCCGGAGCGGCGAGTCCCGATGGAACTTCGCCGAGCACTTCGACGCCCTCGTCGGCGAGGTCGAAGATGGTGCCGGCGATGATGCCTCCGATCAGCACTACCAGAGCGGCAGGCACCTTGTCTGCAAAGCGTTCGATGAGGAGCATTACGACGATCGAGCTGACACCGACGACGACGCTCGCACGATCGGCGTCTCCCAGATGTCGCACGATGTCCCAGAGTCGCTCGAAGAAGTTGCCGTCGGATGACTCGATGCCCAGGACTTTTGGGACCTGTTTGATCGAGATGACGAGGGCGAGACCGAACACGAAACCGGTCAGCACCGACTCGGAGAAGAACTGGGCGATCCGCCCCAGCTTGAGCAAGCCGCACAGCACCGCGATCACGCCGGCGAACATGGCCAGCGCGGCTGAGTACGCGACATACTCCTCCGATCCGCCGTCGACCATCGAGCCCACGATCGAGGCGGAGAGCACGGCAATCGCCCCGCTGGTCGCGACGACGAGCTGTCGCGACGATCCGAACAGCGCGTACAGGACGAGAGCGGGCGGAATCGTGTAGAAGGCGACCTCTGCAGCCACTCCGGCCACCTGGGCGTACGCCATTCCTTCGGGAACCAAGATCGCGGCGACGGTCAACCCGGCGATCACATCAGCCGTTAACCATCGACGGTCGTAACCGGCGATCCAATCCGGCACTGCTTTGAGGGCCATCTGAGGACCTCCTCTCTCATCGACGTTCGGACAACTCATCGCCGTAGCAAGGTGTCCGATTTCCCTCGAGCCTCAATTCGAGATCGGCTCGATGTCTCCGGGCCTCCACGTGTGGTCGTACCAGGGTTCGAGCGGGCCGTACATCCGGAGGATCGTGAACCAGCCCTTTCCGGGGACGGTTTGGATCCAGTTGTTCTGGAGCTCTGCTGGTTGTTCCGGCCCGAACAGGATGTCGACTGAGCCGTCGCTGTTGAACTCAAGTTCGCCGCGTGCGTTGTTGCGGCTGGGGTAGGGCTGTGAGGTCTGCAGCTCGGACCGGGTCTGTGGGTCGTAGACGCAGATCGACCAGAAGTTCTTGGCTGGCACGTTTGCCGGAAGCGTCAGCCGGTAGGACTTGGACCCGTCGAGGAAGCTGCCACCGCTGTCGGTGTCTGCGCCGGCGTACTGCGAGCCGATACCGACGAGCTCCAATGCCATCGCCGGCGTGTTGACAGTACCGACGTAGAAGAAGAACGTGCGGGCATCGAGATGGCGACCGCCTCGCCCTTCGTCACGGAGCCATTGGTAGTCGCCGCCGATGAAGTAGGTGTGCCACTGCCGATCGCTGTAGATCTTCGGCTCGTCGTCGCGCCAGCGGAAATACAACGAACGAGCCGTCGCATTTCCCACCTCGGCTGCCTCGACGAGAATCTGTTGCATCCGCTCGTCGGGAGCGAACGGCTTGTCCTTGTGGATGCCAATCGCGGCCAGCAAACCGCGCGTCTCGGGATCAAGCATGTCGATCGGCTCACGATGAATCACCGGCGCCAACTCCGCGTAGAAGTCGGAATCATTTGCGTGAATCGTGTTGAACAGCTTTCCGGCCGTCGAGATGAACTCCATCTCCGGCTGGTCATCGATTTGCGACAGTGGGTAGATCTTGACGCCCTCGGTGAACATCTTCGTCGCCGCGTCGGGCTTGCCGTCGACGAGGAATCCGCGCAGGATGATCAAGTTGCTGTAGCTCGTAGATTCTGCGACGAAGTAGCCGTCGGGGATCTCTCCGTCGTAGCCGGGAGGCGTGATCAGGTACTTTCCGCCCTGCCCGCGGTCAGGCCCCGGCCCGCCCATGTCGATCACGAACCGGAACCACGCATCGTTCACGGTTCCCGGCCCGGACCCTGGCGGGATCTCGACCACCGTGGGACCGTCTTGCTCAAGATCGAGGAACCCGCCGCAATACACCGTGTCGGTGTTCCCGGTGAGGAAGAACAGCCCGGAGTCCAACAGTTCGTCCATGATCAGCAACTTGTTGCACGCGTCGATCCCCTGCGACAGGAATCCGAGCCGCATCGCCTCGATCGAAGCTGCTGGGATGCAATTCAAGAACACCTCGACGCTGCGGAGGAAGTCGAGATGATCGAACACTCGGCCGGCCGTATCGGCCGTCGGCACACCGTCAACGAAGTCCAGCGATCCGATCCGCGAGTCAACGTGATCGGGCGTCAAGATCTTCGACGGAACTGGGGTGTTGAAACCTTCGGGGATCTGATTGGAGGGCATTCGGAGTCCTTTCACTTCTCTCGAATCTCGAGAGGTCGAATAGATGGCGGGTCAGGTGGCAGCCCCGCACGCTGGTGATGTGGGACAATCGTAGCGTGCAGCACTACGCTGTCTACGACTATGCCGGGTCTCGTCGGCACATGCGTCGAATCACCGTGCACGGCGATCGCCCCCGCTGAGCGAACATCGCGGACGCGATGTCAGAGATCTTGAGGGTTAGCGGACCGGTCCGGGCCGGCCAGGGCGCGTAGTTGGTCAGCGGTGACTCGCGCCGCCATCGGAGCTGCGTGGCGTCGGAGCCGGCGGAGCAGGTCGAAGCCGACCACGGTGACGGGGACGGCGAGGATGAGTCCCATGATCCCGCCGATCACGCCACCGGCTGCGGTGGCCAACAGCACGGCAAGTGGATGGATGCGCAACCGATCGCCCATGATGCGCGGTTCAAGCAAGTTCTCGAGCAGCAGGTTGGCGGTGAGCACAATGACCAACATCACGAGGCCCTGGTCGATACCACCGTTGGACACGGCGAGCAGCGTGGCGAGCGACCCGCCGATGAAGGCACCGATGTAGGGAATGAACCCGCCGACGAAGTTGACGATTCCGATCGTCGCGATGAGGGGCAGGTCCATCATCACGCTCACCGCGACCACGACCAACGTGACGACGGCAGACATGACACTGCGTCCCGCCCAATAACCGCGGACCGCCTGCACCGAACTGGAGATGAACGAGTTGACCTCGTCGCGGAACCGATCGGGGAATGACCGCACCATGAAGGACCGGATCTCAGGGGTGTCTTTCAGGACGTAGTACAAGATGAGTGCACCGAGGATCGAGCCGCTGACGATGCCGACCACTGCGCCGACGCCGCTCAAGAGCCCGGTGAGGAGACCGCGGCCGATTGCACCGGCAAGCGAGGCGACCGCGTTGCGGAGGTCGTCGAGTGCTGCGGCATCGATCTCGACAGCTCCGGTCGTGGTCGACATGGTTTCCAATGCCTCGTCGATTTCGGCGGACAGTTCGCCGGCTTCCTCGACAACGGCGCGGAAGGCGAGCAGGGCGACGCCGGCGATGGCCACAATCGAGCCGGCGACGATGATCATGGCAGCAATGCCCGGTTTGACCTTGCGGTGCATCTTGACCGCGACGGGCCGGAGCACCGCCCCCATCATCGCTGCGAAGACGAGTGGCAGCATCAGTTCACTGAGCGCGGCGAGGACTGCTGCGCAGATTGAGAGCAGGATGATCGCGCCGATCAGTGTCCAGATGCCGACGCCGACGCGGTTGAGCGTGACACCGAACTGGCCGGCGGGGACATCGGGCGTGGTCGAGGAGTCGGGCATCAGTCCAGGATCCGCGGCGCTGAGCGCACGATCGGCGTGGGAGTCCTCCTCCGGTGCGGGCGCCGTCACCACAGATCCTGACCCGGCGCCGCCTGTGCAACCATCGGCGTTGCGAAGATCAGTCCGGCAACGACTGCTGTCACGAGCCGAACAGTGATTCGTCGGTTACACATCTTGATCCTCCTGACCATCGGCGTGATCCTCGTTGTCATCGATCTCGGGTGGTTGCTCAGTCGATTGGTGGCCCGCCAGGACCCGTTCTGAGATCCACTCTCGTGCGTCGTCGTGGGCTTGGCGCGTGCTTTCGCCCAGGAACTTGGTACTGCGATAGATGTTTTCGGCGCCGATCACATCGGTGGCACCAGTGACGCGCAGCTGGCGAATCACATTGCGATTGCCCGTGACGATCATCAGCTTGCTGTCAGTTTCTCGGAGCGATTCTGCGTATTGCTTGACGACGTCAATGAGTGTCGCCCCGGCGTCGTCCACACCGCGGACGCGCAGCACCACCACCGAATTCTTCGATTCCGGTGTCACCGTGGGCATCTGTTCCAGCAATGTCGATGCGGTGGCGAAGAAGAGCGCTCCATAGGGCTGCAGGACGACGACCTCGTTGGGCGGCACGGTTTCCCGCGGGTCGGTCTCCTCGATGCGACCGTCGTCGTGGAACACGAGTCGACGGGTGACCAGCCGGGTCGATTGCCGGAGCACGAAGAGGATGGTCGAGATGCCGACACCGACCAGAACCGCGAACTGCAGCGGGATGACCAAGGTGAGTATCGCCGTAATCGACATCACGGCCAAGGGCACCGTGCCTGTTTTCGCGACGGAGATGATGCGGCTCGGACGGATCGTGCCGATGCCCACCACGATCAGCAGTGCCGCCAGCGAGGGCATCGCGACGAGTTCGATGACCCCACCAAAAAGGAGGATCACTACCGCCATTACTCCGGCAGCGAAGAAGGCGGCGGTTCGTGTCTTCGCTCCTGCCGATGCAACCAGTGAGCTCCCCGACATTGAGCCGCCGACCGGCATGCCTTGGAAGAGTCCGGCAGCGATGTTGCCGGCACCCTGACCGACGAAGTCTTGGGATTCGTCCTGCGGTGAGCCGTCTTCGTTGGGGAAGCCTGCAGAGACACCTGCGCCCTGGACGAGGCCGACGAAGGCGAGCGAGAGGGCGGGGATGAAGAGGGTCGGAATATCGCCGAAGACCGGCATGGTGATCAGCGGCAGCGAGCGTGGGACGTCGACGATGTCGCGAACGCGTTCGACGTCGCGATCGAGCAGGTCGAAGATTCCGGCAACCGCTGATCCGGCAAAGACCGCAACGACGAGCCCCAACGGGCCGAGCTTTGTGCGCTGCAGCGTGACGATCAAGATGATGGTCACCACGCCGACGGTCAAGGTGGCGACGTCGATCTTCCAGAAGTTGAGAATCAGATTGAGTGTCCGCGTCAAGCGGCCACCGCCCTCAGCCTCGTAGCCGGTGAAGTCAGTGAGCTGACCGAGCACGATGTTGACGCCGACTGCCGTGATGAACCCGGTCATCACCGAGTTCGAGACGAAACGAAGGAAGGACCCGAGTCGGAGCAGTCCGGCCAGGATCATCACCACACCGGTCAGGATCGAGAGGGTGTACAGGGCGCGAGCAGGATCGTCACGAGAGGCCAGGTCGACGTCGGCCACGATGATCGCCATCGCTCCGGTGCCCTGCACCGCCATGAAGGCCGTGCTGGTGAACATCGCTGCGCCTGCGAGCCCGAACATGTAGCTGTAGAGACCCGCAACCGGGTTGACGCCTGCCAGCAGGCCGCTTGCCAGACCGTCGGGAACGCTCTCAACGCCGAGCACCAAGCCCGCCATCGAGTCGTCCTTCAGCGTCTTGCGGTTGACGAGCGACCGCGGGTGGAGAACCGGAAACTTCACGCCTGCCCCTAGCGGCGGATGCCCATGGGTTTGGCGCCACGGAAGCTCCGCAACGGCTGCGGAATGTGATTCTCCATGTGAACAGTCCTCTTCACTCTCGCAACCGATGCGGCTGCCGAGAGAGTAGGGCATGCGTTGGCCTCTCAGCGGAACCCTGAGGAGTCCAGAAGCCAGACATCGCCTTCGTCTCGTCGTCGCTCTCCTGAAACGCTGATCGCGAAGACTGGCGAGCTCATCCCTGACCTGCTCGATCTCGTCGATCGTGGGCTGATTCGCATCATGGACGTCATCATCGTCCTCACGGCCGACGATGGGTCGTTTGAGACCCTCACGCCTGACGACCTCGACCCCGCGAAGGTCGGCGATCTGGGGTCACTCGCAGGTGCAGCGTCCGGTCTGTTCTCCCAGAGGACGCGGCAGACGTCGCTGCGATCATGCACCCAACGCTCGAGCACTCATCCTCATGTTCGAGAACCTGTGGTCGTTGCCATTCGCCAGCGCAGCGCGGCGTGCCGGCGGTCAGTTGATCTCGGCCGGTCACATTCCCACCCAGGCAGTGGTCGCTGCGCTGGACAGTCTCGAAGCCTCAACAAGGAGAAGCACTGATGCCAGGATTGTTACGAGGAATCGCTCGCACAGCGGCGGTCGTCGGCACCGCTCAGGCGACACGCGGACGAGTGGCGCGTCGCCAGCAGAACCGCTGGGCGGACCAAGATCAGGCCCAATACGCACCTCAGCCCGCACCGGCTCCACGGCCGGCGCCCCAACCACAGCCGGCTGTTGCCCCCCCAGCCTGCTGCTCCCGTGGTCGATCCGATCGGGCAGTTCGAGCGGCTGGCGGCACTGAAGGCGCAGGGCATTCTGACCGATGCCGAGTTCGCCGCTCAGAAGCAAAAGGTCCTCGGCCTGTAGGCCCGCGTGGGGGCCGGTCGGCATGGCCGACGGAGGCGCCCCACCGGATACAACGAAGTGTCCCTGGTTTAGGCAACGATGGCGATGCCGTCGCCGAGCACCTTTGCGCCGAGGACGACGAAGAGGACCACCATCACGACGTTGTTGTTTGCGACGAGCCATTCCTTCATGGTGTTCAGGCCCCCCGACGCCTTGTCCCCAAGGAGGAGGTTCGCAATGACGGGGACGGCCACAGTGATTGAGGCGATGCCGACGAATGCGGCCAGTACCCCGATCTCTTCGCCACTGGAGAGCCCGCCACTGGTGATGGTCACCACTGCAGCGATGGTCAGCCCAAGGTTCTTCGGGTTCACGGCCGACAAGATGAATGCGAGGCCGAATGCTTTCACTGCGGTGAAGTCGTCGATCGATGCCATCCATGCTGGCAGTTCTGCTTCCTCGTCACCGCGTGGCCGGCCGGCCCAGTTCTTCCAGGCCAGTCCGAGGAGAAGGACACCGATGACGATCTTGATCCAGCCGCTCGTTGTGGATGGGCCGCCGTCGGAGGCTTCGAGGCCCAGTGCGAGAATCACTGCGCCTGCAACGGACAGCCCGACGACCCAGCCCAGTAGGAAGCTCAGGCTGTTCGCCACGGCCTTCGACGAGAACAGCATCAGAATCACCGCGATGATGGGGACCGGGCTGATCGCCACGCCGATCGCGGTGCCGAGGATCTCTCCAATCACTGCACCCATCAGGAGTCCACCTTTACCGAGAGCGATTTCATCACTCACACAGTCCCACGGATGAGCACCACGAGTCCAGCTCCGGTCTGATCGGCGCGGTTCGCAACGGTCGACACTACGATCGCCTCCGCACGAGACCGACCCCTTGAGTACCCAGAAGCAGTGAGTTCACCCGTGACGACTGGCTTTCGGCCCCCGGCCAAGTCCGCGTTCCTGAAGTCGATGTCGATTCGGGATCGCGTGACGTCTGTGGCTCACTTCGTCTCCGACGAAACGCAGTCCGGGGACGAAACGGCCGAAGACGATCAGCATGCTGGCCTGCTCTCCGAGCAGCCGCAGCGACTGTGTCCGAGGGCGACCAATGTCAAGCGTGGCCTCGAGTCATCACGCTGCCTCGACACCGATATCGGGTGGCGATCTCACCGACGGCTCAGCACATTTCAGATTCGGCGACGGCGACCAGACGTCACGGCCGCGCCCACGACGGCAGCTTTTGCGACCGGCGCCGGGCCCGGCGTAACAGCCTTGGCCACGACAGCGGTTTTGGCCACGGGGTGGCCGATGACTCCTCGTCGTGCGCGTCGTGCTGCTCTGACTGGCATCTCAGTCTCCTTCTTCGATGATGTTGGCGTCCGCCTCGATCGAGGCGATGATCGCTTGGATTGGAATTCGACCGTCGGCGATCAACTGACCACCTGAGCGACGGGCAGCCGCTGCAAACGGAGCCGCCCACAGATTCTCCCAGATGAGTACTCCAGCCGTGGACCCGGGATCCATCGCCGCAGCGAGGTGAGCGACGTCTTCCTCGGCTAACAGTTCTGCAAGTTCGGCCGCGATCGTCTCGAGCGGTCCGAGGTTGTCGAGGTCGGACAATTCCATGGCGTCGACAACGCCGTCGGTGTCCTTGACGAGGATCAGGACGTCGACGACGCGGATGATGCCTGCCTCGACCAGTTTCAGGAGTTCCTCGACCATCTCGCCGGTGAAGTTGCTCTCGTTCGCCGGGAATTCGACGACGATGAAGTCGATCGGCCCGAGCGAGTCGAGATCGGTGTCCGGCTCGGAGGATTCGGTCATGGTTTGGTCCTTTCGCGGCCGGGGGATCGGCACGCACGCTTGGTTCGGTTGGGAAGTTCGCGCAGCGGCTTGTAGTGCGCTGGGCCATCGCTACGGCGGTGAGACCATCATATTCCTTTGTTCGCAGTCGTTGCGCAATCCAGAATCGCCAGAGACCGGTTCGATACGGGTCCGCACCGACCCTGTGGGTGTCGAATATTCATCCGCCTTGCGTTCTCAACAGCTTCACGGCCGACCCGCTGGGGCAGTTGGCGCTGAAACGTCAGGCGGTGCCCGAGACGCTCAGTCGCAGGTGGAGGACAACTTGTCGAACACGCCGTTCGCGGCGGTGGTGATGCCGGTCAGCGCGGTGCCGGCGGTCTGGGCGCCTTCGACGCTGATGTCGTCGCCGAGGGCGTCGACTGCGGCGCCGAAGTCGTCCACTGCAGTTTCCAGGGCTGAGATCTCGTCGGGGCCGAATAGTCCCGGATCGGCGTTGAACACTAACGGATCCATGTCCGAACCCTACGCCGTTGGATTCGTTCCCCGGTCCTTTGAAGTTAGTTGGACGGCGAGTGCGAGAACCACAGCAATCAACGCGACTGCACAGATGGCAACCGTAAAGGGAACCCCTATGTATTCGATCGTGAAACCCCAGAGAAGGACACCTGCGGGAGCGACGAAAGTTCCGATGGTCGTGACTGCGGCTATGTTCACGATCTCATCACGTTCCGATCCAGACTTTGCTGTGGCGGCGGTAAGAAGTGGGCGGACGGTGAATCTGCTGGCGCCTAATCCAAACCCGATAATTATCCACACCGCAAGGTCGAAATCCGAGAGTGGAATCAGAGCACTTGCGGCAAACATGATCATGAACCCGGCAGCCCAAATCGCGGCCCACAAGGCGGAGGCCAGTTCTTGTCGGCGCTTTAGAAGTCTTCTGGTCAGGTAGGGCACGAGAAGCCTGCCAGCCGCCACGCCAGCGAGCATCAAGCCAGCGCCAGACGGCAGTGGTGCGTGGTCCAGGTCTTTGAGAATCGGAACGATCATCGTGATCAACGGGATCACCAACAGCGTCATGGCCGCCACCATCACAGTTACGCGTTGTAATTGAGGGCTTGAGCGAAGGCGAGAGAAAATATCGCGTGTGGGACTTGGATGCGCCCGAGTGAGTTTTAGTGCCGCAACTGGTCGAATGCGTATGACGAATATGACGAGTGGAAGCGTGAGCAGGCCGTTGGCAAAAATGCCGATGCCAGGATCGGTTGCGTGGATCAGGTAGCCGCCGATGAGAGCACCGAGCATTGCCGCGATTCCAGACACAGCACCTCGTCGAGCAAGTGAAGCGGTCAGCGACCCAGTATCAACGTAGGAACGAGTGATTAGGGGAGTAAGGACCCCGGTAATGCCAGACATGGTTCCAAAAATGGGCGCCGCAACCAGGAGCACTAACAGACTTGAATCTGTGACCGCTTCGAGAACTCCAACGAATATCCATGACGCTGCGACACCCGCTTGTGCCGAAGCAAAGACCTTTTCACCGCCCCACTTTGCAGCCATCTGATTGGTCCAAAGAGCAGCGACACCTGCTGCGAACAGCATGAGCGCAAGGAAAATACCGGTCGTAACGCCTCCGTTACCACTCGATGCGTAGGTCGTTGCCGATGTCGCACCGAGCGACCCGACTATCGACCCGGCAACAGCCAGACCGCCGACAAATAGAAAGCCCACTGTCCGTGGTTCTAGGTGCGTGCCGGTCATTTTCGCATCATAGAGTGATCGTCATAGAACGCTTGTCCTCGCCAACTACCTCCTTTTCAATTCAAGGTTGATGGCGGAGGAATCGTCGCCTACCTCTACGTGCTGGCCGAGGATCGTTTCGTCCTCGAGTCGGCCACGAAAGAAGCCGTCCTCATCTGTGATCAGGATGTCACCGTTGGGCGCGATGACTCCGTTGACTATCTCCTGCTGCGGCCCTTGGCCTTCCTTTGTGTATTCCTTGAACCCGGTGAAGCCTTGGCCATCTGCAGCTTCGATGACCACTACCTGATCAACCCAGATGACTGACTCGCCGCGCTCGTAGCCGGCACCCGTCTGTTGCCACGTGCCAATGAGTTCGGCACCCGTTGGCACAGACTCAGATGAGTTCGACGCACATCCGGCACCGATCGTGACGAGCAACGCCGTAACGGCCGCGGTCAACAAGATCGATATTCTCAATCGCATGGTTTCCCCTTTGTGTTTCGTTTAGTGTCGCAACTGCGTAACCGTTGATGGGAAGTGCCCCGTAAAAGAGCCGATCACTTTAAAGAAGTGTCGCTCCGGTTAACAGGGAACGTTAACAGTTGTCATTCGAGCCGATCAGACGAGTGGTCACTTCTAGGATCAGCGCTTCGCGTTCTTTATGAAATCGTCGACGCCGTGCCCCGCCGGAAGGCGGGCGCCACCGTGCCAACTCCCGCGGACGTGACGGCGAACCCCGAGCGGGGGATCGTCAGTGGCTCGTGCTGCGGCGTGCCACAGGCGGGCATCGTGCAACAGGACGTCACCGACATCGCAGTAAAGGGCGATCTCGCCGGGCACTTTTTCGAATCCGGGAGGCATGCCCTCTGTGCCACCGAGATGACTTCCGGGCACGACACGGAGGAATCCGTTCGCCGGTGACGTGGCATCGAGATGAATAGTGAACGCGACTGATGGCCAAATGTCGAGATGCGGTCCGCTCTGCCAGTCCGAGTGCCAGCCGATGCGTGAGTAGCCGCTGGATATACCGGGACGCGCGTCCTGATAGACGACACCGAAACGATCATCGTCGAGCAGCCACGCCTGCGGGCCGAGCATTCTTCGCATCGTCTCAACGATCACGGGAGCATGTGCGCACGCGTCGGCGATCTGCGACAACAGCGTGACCTCGGTGACGTAGTGCGCGAACGCGCGGCCGTCGACCATCGCGTCGGGATCATCGAGGATCACGGTTCCGTGGCGCTCCGGCAGGGAGCCCGCGAGTAGTTCGGACTGCCAGAGCTCCATATCCGCCTGCAGTTTGACCAGCGCGGCGGAGTCGTAGACCGATCGCACGCGCGCGAATCCGTTGGTCGAGAGAAACGTGACGATGTCATCGATCTCGTCGGGGCCGAATAGTCCCGGATCGGCGTTGAACACTAACGGATCCATGTCCGAACCCTACGCCGATCTGGTGCACTCATGAATGGCGCCAGTTTTGTGTTGAGTCAGTTCTCGGGCCAGCCCGGTTCGCGAATTGTGATTGTGGGGGTTCCGGGAGGCTGATTGAATGTGTCGATCAACACAGCGTCCTCGGTTCCGAGGTTGGCTGCCGACATCAGAGTGTTTGGCGGCATGTAATAGCAGGTGCCCGCCGGCCACTGCATTGGCTCATGTCCCTCGATGAAGTCAGTGATCACGCCGCTTAGGACACAAGTATGTCCACCGAAGTCATGGGTATGGATCGCCGCGCGAGTACCGGCTTTGCGAGTGCCTGTGACGATCACGAGGCGTTCCCCGTTCGCATCGATGGTGTCGAGCATGGTCGTCACGTTCTGCTCGGGCAGCATCCTGGCTGGAAGCACCGAACCGTTGATCGTTGTGATGTTCCGCTCGGTGCTGGGTTCCGAGGTCGAGTGGGTGCTCATGGAAGTCGTTGCTGGAGAGTCGTTCGGGCCACTGGTGCCGCAACCGTTGAGGGTGATGGCAACGCAGCTCAGACAGAACAAGCTGAACAGGATTGATGAGAGCGGGCGCCCGGACCGTGAATCCCGGCGGGACCTCTCACGTAGTGGTCGGGGGATCTCAACGTTTGCTTGATCAGGCATGGAAACCTCAGGCTTCGACGTGATGGTTTGGTGGGCTGCAGCGACGGAAGGACTTCGTGCCTCGCTGAAGGGAGAACATCGTTGAGTTTGGTCCAGCTTTCCTATCAGAGGTGTTTGACAGCACTCGGCGAGTGTTTGACCTCTCTCATCACCATGCGATGACGGTGTGATCTGGATTTCACCACGCCCTTCGGACGAAGCGTTGTACCGCCCGATGCCCACCGGAAGTCCGAGCACTCGTAGGATTGAGGACTATGGACCCCCGACTTGAACGCTCATTTGCTTCGTTCAGTGACGCGTTGATGGAGGCGGTAATCGCCCCGAGTTGGAGCGGTCTCGGCTATTCGGCCCGACGCCACCTCGAGGGATGGGACAACCAAGTTCCAGTGCCGATGGACGGCCGAGTCGTTGTCCTCACCGGCTTTACCTCCGGAATCGGATTGGCTGCGGCGACCCGGTTCGGCGAACTCGGGGCAACACTGCATCTCGTAGGCCGTGACCCGAGCCGCACCTCGTCCACGGCTGAAGTCCTGAGTCGTCAAGGATTCGACGTGCATACGAGCATCGCCGATATGGGTGATCTCGACGCTGTTCGTTCGATCGCGGCGGAGATCGCCGGCACCCACGAGCATCTCGATGCGCTCATTCACAATGCGGGAGCACTCTCGGCGGAGTACACCGTCTCACCTCAAGGTTTCGAAATGACGGTGGCCTCGCAGGTTCTCGGGCCGTTTCTGCTTACGTCGCTGCTTCTGCCGCTACTCGAGGTGGGGGAGTCGAGGGGTCGCGTAATTGCAGTTGCGTCAGGCGGCATGTATCCCGAGAAGCTTGACGTCGACAAACTCCTCGCTGGTCCAGATTCATATAACGGTGTGCGCGCGTATGCGCGGGCGAAGCGAGCACAGGTCGAACTGAACGTTGAATGGGCAAAGCGTTGTGGGTCGAAGGCGATCTTCCAGGCGATGCACCCGGGTTGGGTTGATACCCCCGGTGTCGTGAAGTCGCTTCCTCGTTTCCACTCAATCACGAAGCCCGTGTTGCGATCGGCTGAAGCGGGTGCTGACACGATCGTTTGGTTGGCTGATGTTGACGAAAACGATCTTGGTGCCAATGGTGGCTTCTGGCTCGATAGGCACCGGCGGAGCATCACCAAGATCCCAGGGACGGGAGCATCGCAGAGCGAACGCGACCGTATCTGGCAATGGTGTGAAGACAACAGTGGGTCAGGTCGACAGCCCTCGTGAAGATTGCGATTATCGGCTCCGGTATCGCGGGGCTCACCTGTGCACACCTGCTCGACCCTGATCACGACGTAACTGTCTTCGAAGCAGGCGACCGCATTGGCGGTCACACCAACACTGTCGATGTCGTTGTTCCAGACCGGAGTGGACAGTTGCATTCGGTCGCTGTCGACACCGGATTCATCGTCTTCAACGAGGGCAACTACCCAAACTTCATCACACTGCTTGATCGCCTCGGAGTCGCGAGCCAGCACAGTGAGATGAGTTTCTCCGTGATGTCCGAATCCACTGGACTCGAATATCGCGGCACCAACCTCAACACGCTCTATGCGCAGCGACGCAACATTCTCATTCCGTCATTCACGCGCATGTTGATCGACATCGTGCGGTTCAACCGTGCGGGTCGTGCGGCTCTCGATGAGCCGGATTCGTTGCCTGATCTCACGACTTTGCGCGAATTCGTCGCAAAGCGAAAGTATTCAAAGCGTTTCGTGAGCGAGTTTCTTCTGCCGTTCGGTTCAGCGATCTGGTCGGCAGATCCTGAGACCTTCTTGGAGTTTCCAGCTTCTACGTATTTCAGATTCATGGACAATCATGGACTCTTAGGTTTGCAGGGGATCCCCACGTGGCGAACGGTAACCGGGGGATCACGGGAGTACGTGCGCGCGCTCACGGCTCGACTCAAGCGTCCAGTCGAACTCTTGTCTCCGGTCCGGGCAGTGCGCAGAAGTGCTGATCCGAGTCGGCCACTTGGTGTCGAGGTCTTGATCGAAAGAGGCGACGGCAGGTCTGAAGCTTTTGATGCGGTGGTGCTTGCATGTCACTCGGGACAAAGCCTTTCGATGCTTTCCGATGCGACGACCGCTGAGTCCGAAGTGCTTGGCAGCATCAAGTTCCAACCGAATACAGCCACTCTGCATAGTGACTCAACGCTGTTGCCACGAATCCCGCGTGCTCGTGCGAGTTGGAATTATCACCTCGGCGCTGGTCCGGGTGATGTCGCAACGCTCACCTACTGGATGAACAAGTTGCAGTCCATTGACTCTCCGACTGACCTGCTCGTCACGTTGAATCGTTCAGGCGAAATCAACCTGGAAACAGTCTTCGCGGAGTTTGACTACGAACACCCGGTGTTCGATGCCGCCGCAATTGCGGCACAAAAGCGCCGCCCGGAGATCCAGGGTGTGCAGGCGACGTTCTTCGCCGGCGCCTATTGGGGCTTTGGTTTCCACGAAGACGGAGTGAACTCGGCGCTTGATGTCTGTTCCCATTTTGGTGTCGGGCTATGACTGCGAACTCGCTCTATGAGGGCGTGACAAGGCATCGCCGTTTTTTGCCAGCGGCTCATGAGTTTCGATTCCCTCTCTTTCTTTTCCTCCTCGAGCACGAAAACTCAGGATCGGACGGCGCGACCGCTGAATCCATTCGCTCTCTCGGCGGATCGATCTGGCCAGCGATTCGATTCAATCGATCTGACTATCTCGATGGAGACGCCTCTGTGCCTTTCGGGGATGCGATCCGTCATCTTGTGGAGGTTCGGACAGGGCACGCTCCAAATGGTCGAGTACTCACGCTCACTCAACTACGCGCGAACGGTTATGTATTTAACCCAATCACGGTTCACTACTGTCTCGCCGCAGAATCTGAGAGCGATGGCACCGAACGCATCGACGTCGTGGTCCTCGAAGTCACAAACACGCCTTGGAAGGAACGTCATTGGTATGTGATCGATGCACGACCTGGCGCAGTGGCGGATCACGATCGAAGTGTTTCGGTTGCGGTGACCGACGAGCGCGGCCGCATTCGATCGGAGTTCGCAAAAGCGATGCACGTCTCGCCATTCCTTGAGATGGATTCGACCTATCGGTTCACGGCAATGCCGCCCGAGGATCGACTTTGGTTCAGGCTGGAAAGCATCGAGTCCCACGATGGCGAAGACGTGAAGGTTTTCGATGCCGATCTAAGCCTCAAGCGCCTTGCGCTGACAGCAGAGTCGCTTCGTGCTCAGGTCCGTCGCCATCCATTCCAAACGGTGCGCGTTTGGTTGAATATTCATATGAACGCAGCTCGCCTCGCACTGAAGCGGGTGCCTTTTGTTCGTCATCCGAGACGGGGACGGTGACCATGTTCGCAAAGGCGCTACTCGCCATCCATCAACGGATCTGCAGGTTCGTGCTGCTTGCGCTCGCTCGTACTTTCGTGCGGGATGGACTTGAGATTTCCTTCAATGGCAGAACTCACCGAGCCTGTCGCCGAAAGGGCAGTCGGTCTGCGCGAATTCCGGCGTTGCACGCAAAGATTGAAATCACCGATATGCGAGCGTGGCCCCTCGTTCTGCTCGGTGGAAGTGCCGGCCTAGGCGAAGCCTGGTCGAAGGGATATTGGGAATCTGCTGATCTCACTGCTGCGATCCGCGTCATTGCTCGAGCGACCAGCGTTGCCGACGGCCCCCGTTCGTTGCTTCAGAAAGTGGCGGGCCCAATTACCGATCGATTCCGACGGTTACGTCCTCAGAACAAACATCGCGATCGGCAAAACATCGGTGCGCATTATGACCTCGGCAACGAGTTTTTCGAGCAACTCCTCGACCCCTCAATGATGTACTCATCGGCACTCTTCTCTTCGCCGAGCCTCACACTTGAAGAGGGTTCGATCGCGAAACTCGATCGACTGTGTCAGATGATCGACATACGGCCCGGAGATCGCGTTCTTGAAATTGGTACTGGGTGGGGTGGTTTTGCGATCCATGCGGCAACGCGCTTTGGTGCGCAGGTCACAACGACCACGATCTCTGCTGAGCAGTATGTCTACGCGAAGGCGCGCGTCGCAGCGGCGGGTCTTGAGGATCAGATCACGGTTCTGAGCGACGACTACCGCGACCTCTCGGGCACCTGGGACCGATTGGTCTCGATTGAAATGATCGAGGCTGTGGACTGGCGTGACTACGACACCTTCTTCTCCACATGCTGCGAGCTTCTCGTGCCCGGTGGAGTGATGGGTCTGCAGGCAATCGTGATTGAGCCAGATCGGTTCGAACGAGCGAAGAACACTCGTGATTTCATTAAGGCTCATATCTTTCCGGGCGGTTGCCTCCCGTCGATAGAGGCAATCGAGCGGTCCCTTGAGCGAGTGACGGATTTCAGCGTCGACGAGGATTTTGGGTTCGGTGCCGATTACGCCGAGACACTCCGGCGTTGGCGAGCGAATCTGCATGCTGATGAGCCAAAGCTCGAATCGCTTGGCCTTGATCAACAGTTCATCCGACTGTGGGACTTTTACCTTTGTTATTGCGAGGCGGGATTCGACGAGAAGATGATCGACGTCGTTCAGATGAAATTCACGAGGCGGTAGTACTGACCTGACTGGATCAGGTTGACGATGAGCGTTCGAGACGAGAACGTGAATGCGGCAACTGGTGAATCGCGATCTTGCAGTAATTCAGCAGCAAAGGCGCATGACTGGTCGGCGGCGAATAGCGTGTGGTTCGTGAAGTCGCTTGTAGTAGTCATGGCAATGCGCGCTGAGTCGACGCCGTTAGTCGACGCGCTGGGGGCCACTCCTATTGCTCTCGACACGGCGATGCCCATCGAAGGATTCCAGGCAACCATTCGCGATTGCCTAGTGACCATCGTCGTGAATGGACGACACCCTCGGCACGGTGTCGATCTCATTGGTACCGATGCCGCAACGATCACTACGGCCTATGCGATCGAGAATTTTCGACCTGATTTCGTTCTCTGTGCAGGAACGGCGGGGGGTCGTCGTTCGAGCGGTTCGCAAATCGGCGAGATTGTTGTTGCTCACGAACGATTCGTGTACCACGACCGAAGGATCCCACTTCCAGGATTTCAAGAACTTGGAGTGGGCTCGTTCCCATCTGCCGACTTGAGCGGGTTTGCGTTGGGCCACGGGTTCACATTGGGTGTCATTTCAACCGGCAATTCGTTCGGCGAGACTACGGATGATCTGAAGATGCTTGACGAAAGCGGTGCGGTCGCGATCGACATGGAATCTGCAGCAGTTGCATCGGTCTGCGAACTCCAGGGCGTTCCCTGCGGAGGTATTCGGATCATCGCTAATTTCATTGATGATCCAGAGGAGTCTCCTCGTGAATTTGAACGGGAACTCGACAATGCAGTCGCACGACTTTCTGCTGTGCTGCTCCAAGTTGTTGATGAGTTACTTGCCCTCGACAAATGAATTGGACGCAGGAACTGAACTAGTTCGTTGTTGATCCGCCGTTGAGCGAAATTGTTTGCCCGGTGATCCAAGAAGCCTCGTTCGACGCGAGGTAGACGCACGCATGCCCGACGTCGGTGCCCGTTCCGAGTCGGCCAACAGGAACTGTCTTCGCGATCTTTGCGGTCACGGTGCGTTGGTCCTCGGTGATGCCGGGTTCATTGCGCTCCATGAGGCCTAACGCGAGTGTGTTTGCGGTGACGCCATCGCCGGCGTTCTCGATCGCGAGGTGGCGCATGAACGAAATGCCGGCACCTTTGCCCGCTCCATAGATCGAAACACCGATGTTGAGCCCTTCAGTACCGGCTCCGGACGAGATCGTAATGATGCGACCCCATTTGCGTTCACACATTCCATCGATTACTGCCTTGGTGCAGTTGAGAACGCCATAGAGGTTGACGTCCACGTATGGATCCCACTCTTCGCGAGGAAGATCACGGAACTTCACTGCGCGCATTGAAGGTGGAATGCCAGCGTTGTTCACGAGGATGTCGATTGGTTCGGCGCTTGCGATCGCAGCCTCTACCTGATCGAAGTCGGCGACGTTGAAAGGAAGCGCCTTTGCTTTTGGTCCCAGTTCGGCAACAGCGGCCTCGGCTCGTTCGCTCACGAGATCGTTGACATAGACGGTCGCGCCAGCCTCGATGAGCGTGCGAGCGATGCCGAGGCCAACGCCTTGGCCGGAACCAGTAACGAGCGCAGTCTTTCCAGTGAGATCGAACATGTGAGGTACCCAGTCGTTCGCAATTGTGAATTCAGTGGTGGTGGCTTGTCTCTGTAGCCGTGGCCCACTTTGTCACGTTGGCGGTCTCGGAGTCGTTAACGTCGCGTCGTGACAGACATCCCTAGCGTCATCTCTTCTGTTCCAAGCAAACTTGGCACCCGGCTCACTCTTGAAGACGGGCGACTCGTTGGCCATCTTTCCTCGCCGCCGGAAATTGCGGCTCGAGGTGCTGTGTCGATGGCCGCGGTGGCATTTCTGATCGATGTGGTTGGCGGGATGACAATTGACAACGACCCAACGAATTGGGCGTTCACTTCTGATCTCGTGATTCGGCTCCCACGCGCGCCTGCTCCTGTGTCTGTCGATACGCGAGCGGTGATCTTGCGTAATGGCGCTCGTTCGGCAATTTGTGAAATGCCCCTCACTGTTAATGGTGAGGAGTGGGGGAGCAGTTTGATCAGTTTTGCCAAGGTGCCGCGCCGTGAAGGCGATCCGGTGAAGCCGCCTTTCGATGCCCATGCTGCAGTAACGCGTATGCCAACAGAGCCACTCAAAGAAACTCTTCGGGCTGCTGCAGGATTTGTTTCTCGAAATCGCTCGCAAGGAATTGTTGCGGCGGATCTGCGAACGGAACTTCTCAATCCGGCTGGCGCAATGCAAGGCGCGGTGGTCGCTGGTCTTGTTGAAGCTGCAGCAGAGGACCTCGCCGATGAGCAACTCGGCGGTGACCGGCCCTACGTCGTTACAGAAATGGAAGTGCGCTTTCTTGCGCAAAATCGTCAGTCGCCGATCGTGAGTTCGGCGCGATTTGTTGGCAATCCTGCCGATGGCCTCATTCGAGTTGATCTGTTCGACGACGACGGCAACGGTCGACTGACAACGGCCGCAGTCGTTCGTGTTGCTCCGGCGCCGTGATCATCCGCTTCGGTCTGATTCAACCCCTACGCTGAAGACTCTCGAGGAGGACCATGGGCGCCCTGTGGAACGGAAATATCGATAGCGCGAGCAAGCTTCCACTTTTGCTGTGCATGATCGCGTTCATCGTCACTTTTGTGATTACGCGGATCATCGTGCGGATGATCCGTTCAGGCCGCGGCCCGTTCAAGAACAACTCCGTGGGCGGTGTGCATATCCACCATGTCGTACCGGGGATCATCTTGATGATTGTCGGGGGTCTCTTCGCTATTGGCGGTGTTGGTCCGGGATGGGACAACACCGCTGGTGTCATCTTTGGAATGGGGTTGGCGCTTGTATTGGATGAGTTCGCGCTGATCTTGCATCTCCAAGACGTCTACTGGGAGGAAGAAGGCCGTCTTTCTGTCGACGCGGTGTTTGTTCTGGCCGGAGTGATGATGTTGCTGCTGGTTGCGGGCTCGCCCTTTGGTATCAACCTCGATGAGGAGCAATCGCGTTTGCGGATTGGACTCCTTGTGCTGATTGCCGTCCATCTCACCATGGCTGCAATCTGCGCAGCGAAAGGGAAATTGGGCACAGCTGTGGCTGGACTTGCTGTTCCTGCCATCGCGTACATCGGAGCACTTCGAATCGCTCGGCCGAGTTCTCCGTGGGCAAAACGCGCTTATGGGAAGCACCCGGAGCGGATGGAGAAATCCGAAAAGCGCGAAAAGGAATTCGATGCTCGCTGGCGAACAAAGGTTTCAATGTTCCAAGACTTTGTTGCTGGAACATTTATTGGTGAAAATTCCTAAATCTGCGTTGCTGAATCTCCGCATCTGCACTGATTGCATTCGTATGTGTCGGGTGCTCGGTGTTCACCGTTTAGATGTCGTAATCGACGACAACGGGAGCGTGATCGCTCCAGCGTGTGTCGTATGACGGTGCGCGATCGATACGCGGGTTCTGCGCAAGCTTGGCTAGTTGGGGATTCACGATCTGATAGTCGATTCGCCAGCCAGCGTCGTTGTCGAATGCTTTGCCGCGATAGGACCACCAGGAATACGGGCCTGCTTCGTCTGGAAATGCTGCGCGTACAACATCAACCCAGCCCAGTTCATCGAACCAGTTGTCAAAGTATGCCTGTTCCTCTGGAAGGAATCCGGCGCAACCGATATTCCCTTTCCAATTCTTGAGGTCGGCCTCTCGGTGGGCAACGTTGAGGTCGCCGGTGAAGACAACATGTCGGCCGTCGTCACGAAGCTCTGTGAGCCGAGACGTCGCTGCGTCGAACCATGCGAGTTTCTCCTTCATCTTTTCGGGAGAGGTTTCGTCGCCGGTGTGGGCGTAGGCGGAGATGACGGTGAATGTTTTGCGTTTGCCCGTTTTGATGTCGGCTTCTATCCACCGGCCCTTGTCGGCAAAGGACACAGAGTGCTCGCCGCTTCGGGAATCGGTAATTGGGAGTCGGCTGGCAACAGCCACACCCGCCCGGCCCTTCACGGAACACTCGGCATGCACGATGTGCCATCCATCGCCCATGAGGCCAGCCACGAGCTCGTCAGGGGCGCGTACTTCTTGGAGGGTGACGACATCGGGCTGGGTTTCGGCCAGCCACTCGTTCATGCCTTTTCGGGAAGCGGCCCGGAGGCCGTTGACGTTGACAGTTGCGATTCTGAGCACCCCTCGATCGTGTCACGTCCCCGGTTCGGTTTCGTGCGTCTCGCTCGCTAGTCTCAGATCATGACTTCACGTGGAATCAAGGTGTTCATCGCCGTTCTCGCCCTGAGCGCTGCGTTGGTGGCTGGTTGTTCAAGTTCGAAGAAGGAACAAACCCCCATCACGGGCACGGTCCCGACGACGTCGGTGGCCCCGACCACGGCGCCTGCGGCAGCATCAGGCTCAACCACCACTGTTGCAGGCACGATGTCCGGCATGGGAAGTACCACCACCGTCGCCAGGTAAGGCGCACTCCGAGGTTCCTCGGTGTTCCTGAACGGAAGTGGCAACGGTCACGTCCATGGGGAAGAGTGTCGCCATGGCGACCCACCGAAACCCTCATGCTGGACTTCCGTTCGTCGATGACGACACCGCCATCGCTGCAGCGCTTGAGGACGTCTGTGTCCCAGCGCTGATGTGCTCGATGGTGCATATGACGGGCGATCCGACATGGATTCGGGGGGAGATCCGCCCTCGTATGGCGATCCTCAACAACTACGAGAGTGGATTGACGGCCGATGAACAGGCCGAGATTCGTTCGCGTGCCGTGCCCGTAATTGCGCAGTGGCGAGATGCAGGTTGCCCCGAGCCTCAGGTGCCTTCGCCCGAACTTGTCAAAGAACTCATGGACTTCATGGCAGCGGCACCGGTGGATCCCGCAGTTGTGCCGATGTTTGCCGATGACCTTCATTTCGATGGTGCCGATAGTGGAGCAATCACATGGAAAGACGAGATTCCGGAGGATGTCCGCAACGCGTTCCATGTCGTTGTGATCGGATGCGGTGAGTCCGGGCTGTTGACGGGAATTCGCCTCGATCAGGCGGGGATTCCGTACACCATCGTTGAGAAGACCGATGGCCCCGGAGGAACATGGCGCGACAACCGGTATCCCGGTGCGCGCGTCGATATCGGTAGTCATTTCTATTGCTATTCGTTCGAACCATCAGATCATTGGAGCGAGTACTTCTGTCGTCAGCCTGAACTTCGGGCGTACTTCGAACGGGTGATGCGTAAGTATCGGGTGGATGAAAAGTGTCGCTTTAGCACTGAGGTAGTGAAAGCGACTTGGCGTGAAACGACGGCGACCTGGTCTGTCGAAGTGCGAACACCTGACGGCGGCACAGATGTCATTGAGGCAAATGTTGTTGTGAGTGGCACCGGAGCGCTGAATGCACCGAGGATGCCCGAGATTCCTGGCATGGAAGAGTTCAACGGGCCTTCATTTCATTCGGCTCGTTGGCCCGATGGCCTTGATCTTGCGGGTAAACGCGTCGCTCAGATCGGTGCTGGTGCAAGCGGATTCCAAATTGCACCGACCATTGCCGATGAGGTTGCGCATCTCGATATTTATCAACGCACCGCGCAATGGATGTTCCCAAACATGAATTATCACCGTGAAGTTGCCGAAGGTGATGTTTGGGCGATGCGTCATCTCCCGTTCTATGCGCGTTGGTTCCGTTTTCTGATGTTCTACCCAGCGTCAGGATTGAGCATCGAAGGATCACGAGTTGATCCGAATTGGCATGATCCGGAAGGCCGTTCGATCAGCCAAGCCAGTTTCGAGCGTCGCGGGATCTTTGAAAATTGGATCACTTCGCACCTTGAAGGACAACCCGACCTCATCGAGAAATCGATGCCGCACTATCCGCCTTCAGCAAAGCGGATGCTGCAGGACAACGGTTCTTGGTTGAAGTGTTTGGTGAAGCCCAACGTGGAACTCATTAAGACCGGGATTGAGCGCGTTGTCGCCGATGGCGTTGTGACCGAAGACGGCGAGCATCATCTCGCTGATGTCATCGTTTATGCAACCGGTTTCCGTCACAATGACTACTTGTTCCCAATGACCATCATTGGTCGAAAAGGAATCAGCCTTCGCGAACAGTTCGGCGAAGAGCCCACGGCCTATCTCGGAATTTCTATTCCAAACTTTCCGAACTTGTTTTGTCTTTACGGGCCGGGAACAAACCTTGCACATGGTGCCAGCCTGATTTTTCAATCGGAATGTCAGGTGAATTACGTGATGAGTGCAATCTATGAACTCCTCTCGTCTGATCATCGGGCGATGGAACCGAAAACAGAGGTGCATGACAAGTATGTCGAGACCTATGAGTCAGAAATCGGTCAGATGGTGTGGGCACATCCAACGGTGAAGCACTCTCATTTCAAGAACAAAGACGGAAAGATCTACACACTTTCGCCGTGGCCTATTCCTGATTATTGGGAGTGGACTCGCAAGGTGAACCCTGAGGAGTATGACTTTGTCTGAATCGAATCCTGATCAAGGCGGGATGAGCGAGTTCCTCGAGGTCGGATCTTGATCAGACTCGTATGGGGCGAGAACCCCGGGCACTGACCGTGAAAGTGGGCCTCAGGTGGGGCAGACTTGAGGTCACGACCTCGCACTCGAGGCGTTCCTTAGACGGGTAGTCATGAACATCCTGGTGATTGGAGCAGGTGGTGTCGGCGCCTCGATGGCGTCCATCGCCGAAGACCGTTCCTTCTTTTCATCGTTCACGCTTGCCGATATTTCAGTGGAGTCGGCGCAACGAGCAATCGACGAGCTTGATGATCCTGGGCGGTTCCGCGCTGAGCGAGTTGATGCTCGAAATGAAGCCGACATTGTTGCTTTGATCGCTGAGACGAATGCCGACATCGTTGTGAACGCATGCGATCCACGCCTCAACGAGCCAATCTTCAACGCGTGTTTTACCGCCGGCACGAATTATCTCGATATGGCGATGAACCTCAGTGAGCCTCATCCCACTGATCCGTATAACGAAGTCGGTGTTCCCCTTGGTGCTGCGCAACTCGCTGCCGACGAAGCCTGGCGAGAGAAGGGTTTGCTTGCAATCGTCGCAATGGGCGTGGAGCCTGGGCTGTCCGACATTTTTGCTCGTTATGCGGCCGACCATCTCTTCGACACGATCGATGAAATCGGCATCCGCGATGGTTCCAACCTTTCGATCGATGGTTATGACTTTGCCCCCACGTTCTCCATCTGGACGACGCTCGAAGAGTGTCTTAATCCTCCGCTCATCTGGGAAAAGAAGCGCGGGTTTTTTACGACCGAATGCTTTAGCGAGCCAGAGGTCTTCAATTTCCCTGCGGGTATTGGTCCGATCGAGTGTGTCAACGTTGAGCACGAGGAAGTTCTGTTAGTTCCGCGCGAAGTCGATTGCGAGCGCGTCACGTTTAAGTACGGGCTTGGCGCCGAGTTCATCGACTGGCTGAAGACATTCGCGTATTTGGGTTTGGACTCAACGGAAAAGATCAAAGTTGGCGACGCCATGGTTGCGCCTCGTGATGTTCTCGCCTCGTTGTTGCCAAATCCGGCCGAACTTGGGCATCTCATGCATGGAAAGACCTGTGCAGGCACCTGGGTTCGTGGAACCTTTGACGGCCAGCAGCGAGAGGTTTACCTGTACCACGTCGCCGATAACGAAACCACGATGCGCGACTGGGGTTCACAGGCAGTGTTGTGGCAGACAGCAATTTGCCCGGTTGTCGCGATCGAACTTCTTGCCAGCGGCGGTTGGGTTGGTGCTGGTGTGCGCGGGGCCGAGGCATTCGATGCTGCGCGCTATCTCAACCTCCTCGGTGAATACGGTTCTCATCACGGGATCCTCGAAATGGGGCCTGGTCTTTGGCCGAGCCCGAAGGCAACAGGCCAGCCGGGCTGGGATCGACCAGTGAAACGAGCGATTAAGCCGTAATTGGATGTTCGAACGGCCGTAGATAGTTATGGTCGTTTACTTTTGAACACGCTTGAAGAACTTCAAGCCACGATTAGCGGATGACAAACGTTCCGTCGATGAGGTCGTAGGTAACGTCCACTCCATCGACGGTATCGATTTCGTGAGCGAGCATTATCGTCGTTCTGCCCTTACGCGAAGTCACAATCGCGTCGAGCACTTCGGACCGAAGTGATGGCTCTAAGTGCTCGGTCGCTTCGTCAAGAACGAGGATCGGAGCGTCGGCAAGGAGGGCACGCGCAATCATGAGGCGCTGACGCTCACCACCACTGAGCTCATTACCATTCGGTCCGATGGGGGCATCAAGGCCCCCTTGACGCGCTTCAATAAATGGAAGGAGTCCCGCAGTTCGGCATGCGTTGAGCAATTGACCATCGGTTGCATCTCCATCGCCTACAAGGAGGTTGTCTCGAATCGTTGTGTCGAAGAGATGGTCATCTTGCATAACGACAGCGATGCATGGGCGTGGGAGGCCCTGAAGTTGGGCGGGTTGAAACTCATCGATCGAAATAGTCCCGCTTTGGCATGGGAGCAACCCGACCAAAAGTTCTAAAAGCGTTGATTTCCCTGTTCCGGAAGGTGCGGCAATCGCCACGGTAGAGCCGAAGGGGATCGTGACCGAAGCATCCACGAAGATGGGGAGTGAATTCGCATAGGCAAATGAAAGATTCGAAATCTTTATGGTCGGAGCTACGGGGACCTGTTCGAGTGTGAAAGTTTCGGGTCGCAGCGCAGGAGACGATGCGGGCGATGTGCCGGCGATCGCGAGAATTCGGGCAGCGGCTTCGTCGGACTGTGCCCGGAAGTCAGGGGCCAGAAGTAATGGGCCGAGAGCTTCAAATGATGCGAGTGCAACGAGTGGAACTGCAGCTAGCCAATAGATATTTGCCGCAGAAACCTCTGTTGTCTGAAGTGCAGCGACAATCACCAGCACGCACATGCCGGTGAGGGCGATGACAGCAACGCTGAGCAGCGCGCGAATGCGGGCCAATTGTTTAGAGACGAGAGACTCGTGTAAGTCAAAGTTCCCAATTGATTCAGCGAGTTGATCAGCGCGTCCCCAGATGGTGAGCGTCTCGAAGCCATCAATCAACTCAGTAGCTTCGGCGAGGCGTTGGGCGCGTAGCCGTATGAGTTGAGCCGACAAGTGTCGAGTTCGCGACCACAGCAGCGGTGGAAGAAGCAGTGCGCCGGCGAGGAAAAATGCAGCGAGTATGACCGCGCTCTGAATGTTGATCGCCACCAATACGACGACAGCGATAAGCAATGTGCCGAGTGCAACAAATGGTGGGCTCGAGACCCGCAAGAGTCGGTCCTGCATGGTGTCGACATCGTCGACAAGTCCAGTTACAACGTCTCCTCGCCGTTGGTTCGCAACAAGAATTGAGTCGGTGTCGATGAGTTGTTCGAAGAGCCAAATCCTCAATCGAGCGAGGACTCGAAATGTCCCTAAGTGCCCGAGGTAGCGCTCGCAATATCGGCCGACTACCCGGGTAACAGCGAAAAAGCGAACCCCCAAAATCGTGAGGGAGACCGAAGCCGCTGTGCCAAGGAGTGCAGATTTCGTGAGGAGATACAAGGCAAATGCGAAGAGACCGATACCGGAACCGATTGGGATGATCCCGAGTAGAGAACTGAGGACTACCCATCGGTGGGTTTTGCCGATTTTTTTGAAGAGGAGTCGACCCGGGGTCTTCGTTGTCACTGGGGCACCTCAACAATTCGCCCGTTTGTGAGTTCAAATATTCGATCAGCGAGCGAGAGCGTTGCTTCCCGATGAGCGACGATGACAGCAGTTCGGTTCTCAAGAAAGCCGCTTAGAGAACGAATCATCTCGCTTTCGGTGACTGGATCAAGGTGGGCGGTGAACTCGTCTAGTAGTACGAGTGGTGCATCGCGAAGTACTGCGCGAGCGATGGCTAGCCGCTGACGCTGTCCTCCGCTAAGGGTTGCGCCTTCTTCTCCAATTCGTGAATCGATTCCGAGTGGGAGTTCCGCGACGAATTCCGAGGCGAGAGCAAGTTCGAGAGCGTCATGAATCTGATCGGCACTAGCGCTTCGATTCGAGAGGGCGACGTTGTCTTTCACTGAAGAACTAAACATGAATGGGTTCTGAGGAACAGAGGTGATGCTCTGGAGCCATTCCTGCGGATCAATGTCGTTCAGTGGTTTGTTATCGACCGTGATCTGGCCATGAGTGGGCTCGAGGCGCCCTTGCAACAGGCCAAGAACTGTGCTTTTCCCGACGCCACTGGGCCCGACTAGTACGACGCTTTCACCGGCGGTGATCGTGAAGGAAACACTGTCGAGAATATGTTGATCGCTTCCTGGATGAAGGAAAGAGACGTTTTCAAATCGAATGCTCGGCGGTTGAGCAGGTGGGGCTGATGAGACTATTGAGCGTGACGTTGGCGGCAGCTCCGGCGCAGTGAGGTCAGGAAGTTGCTCAAGAGCGGCATTTCCTGCTTGACCGGCGTGGTACTCAATCGCCAAGTTGCGGAGTGGAGCGAAAAACTCGGGTGTGAGCATCAGCACCGTGAGGGCCGTGCCGAATCCCATGTTTCCCTCTACTAATCGGAAACTGACTTGAACGGCCACCAGCGCCGTTGCTGCGGTAGCAGCCCACTCAATAACCAGAGAGGTCTGGAATGCAGTACGAAGCACGCTCATGGTCGTGCGTCCAAATCGATCGCTGACATCTTCGATAGCGGTAACACTTTCGCTCGCGCGTCCGAAGACTTTGAGTGTGGGAATGCCTCGAACCATGTCGAGATAGAAAGAACGCAGCCAACCGAGTTCGCGGAAGCGTTGTTCGGAAAGCTCTCTGGTTCGAGAACCGATGACTGCGAGCAAGAGAATCAGCATTGGTCCTGAGAAGATCAAGATCAGTAACGTCCATGGATCAAGAAACCCAATTGTGAGAAAGACGACAATTGGTAGGACCGCAGCAACAGAGCGCGCGGGCAGAAACTTCGCTACATAGTCATCGAGTGAGTCAACTCCTGGCCCCAAGAGCGTGCTGTCGACGCCAGTTGATGTCAGCTGATCGCGGCTCGCGCTCCAGCGTGAAGTAAGAGCAGCTCGGACGCCGGACCTAAGTTGGCTGCTTGATGTCGCAAGAACCTGAGAACTTACGAAACTGAGTCCAATGCGCAGGGTGAGAAGGCCTGCGAGTGCGAAAAGCGCCGGAGCGTACGGTTCACCTTGAACAAAATTGGAAATTGAGTGTGCGAGTGCAATGGTCCAAGCCACAAGTGCAACGGATCCGAGGATGCTCAGTGCAACGCCGACGTGGTAGAGGCGCCGAGCACTTGGAACGATCGACAAGAGTTCCTTGGAGCCCATGGGTTGTGACGGTACCGCGTCGGTGGAGGTAGGACTTAGTAGCTCTCGTCGTCGAGTTCAACCTTGCCTCGGAAGAAGAAATAGACGCCGGCGGTGTAGAGAAGCACGAATGGCATGCCTATTAGGGCGAATACGAACATCACCATGAGTGTTTCGTTTGCAGCGGAGGCATTTTGGACAGTGAGGTCGTACGCGCTATTCGTTGTGGAGCGCAGCATGACGGGATACATCCCGGAAGCGATAGCTCCGAGGAGTAGAGCGATCATTGTTGCCGAAGCAAGTAATGCACTGAGGTAGGCACCGCGTCGGACGAGGAGCCAGGACGCAGCGATTGAAGCGAAAGCCAAGATCGGGAAGAGCGCGGTCCACGGTCGATCTTTGAAGTTCTGAGTGAACTGTTCGTCTCGCAAGAGAGTCCACGCTATGAGTGCTGTCATAAGGACAAAAAAGGTGATGAGCAGCTTGGGAATGAGTGACTTGATCTTGTCGAGTAGTTCGCCGTCGGTTTTCTGCGTGAGGAAGATCGCGCCATGAAGTGAAAACATCGACACTGCAACAAGCGCGAGAGCGAGCGAGTAGGGGTTCAATAGGTCGAGTAGATCAACGCTCATGTTTCCCTGTTGGTCGAGCGCTACTCCAAGGATGACGTTGCCGAGGGCGACACCCAGAAGGATCGTGATCCCGTAGGAAGAAACTGTGAAGATCCAGTCCCAGAGCGAACGCCACCAGGCTTCGGGGCGTTTTGATCGGAACTCAATGGCGACGGTTCGCAAAATGAGAACCATTAGAACAAGCATCATTGCGAGATAGAAACCGCTAAAGAGCGAGGCATAGACCACAGGGAATGCAGCGAATAGTGCACCGCCGCCGAGGACGAGCCAGACCTCGTTACCGTCCCATACGGGCCCGATCGCGTTCAAAAGGATGCGGCGATCGCGGTCATTGCGAGCAACGATTGGGGAGAGCATGCCGACGCCGAGGTCGAAGCCATCGAGGATGGCGTATCCGCTGATGATGAAGATATAGAGCACGAACCATGTCGTTTGAAGCCACATGGTCACTTACCTCCGCTAGAGACGCGTGAACGTCGACGAAAGATCTCACCAAATGAGTCGGGCAGCGATTCTGTTTCTTCCGAATCCTGAGGCGGGGGAGGTCCTTCTTTGATGCGTCGATCAAGAAGACGAAGGAAGACGATGAAGACCACGATGTAAAGGACAACAAACATCGCTATCGAAAAGACGACCTGTGCAAATGTGACGTTTGGTGAATACGCGTCCTCGGTTCGTAGAACCTGCCAAACAATCCATGGTTGTCGACTGAATTCCGCTGTCCACCAACCTGTAATTGTGGCGATCTCGGTGAGAACGACTGAGGAAACCAACGTCCAGAGCAGCCAGCGCTGGTTCCAGATTTTTCGTTTCCAGATCCAAAAACCGCATGCGGTCAGGCCGATGAGGACAAACAGCATCCCGAGGTTGATCATGACGTGGTACACCTGAAATACCACGCTGACATTGGGCCAATCGTCGCGGGGGGTGGCCTCAACGCCGGTAACGGGGGCGTCAAAGCTGTTCGTGGTGAGCAAACTGAGCAGACATGGAATGTGGATGCCTGTCGTCTTTTCCTCATCCGGGTTGGTCCAGCCAAGCAAGAACATCGGCGCGCAGGATTCCGTTTGGTAGAGACCTTCCATGGCCGCCAATTTCGCGGGCTGGTCCCTCGCAACTTGTGTGGCCTGGTTAGCGCCAAATACCGCGACTTGCATCACGGCGAATACGGCGAAGACCGGTAGAGCAACACGGATCATGGTTTTAGCGAGTTCAACGTGGCGTTTCTTCAGTAGGTAGTAGGCGCCAACGCTGAGAACAAGTGAGGAACCAGTTATCCAGCTTGCTGCGATGACGTGGAGAATTCGTGGAATAAACGAAGGGGTGAAGACGACGTCGTAGAAGCTCGTCATGAATGCCTGGGGGCCTCGACCGACGTCCCTGATCTCGAAGCCCTGTGGCGTCTGCATCCAAGAGTTGGCCATCACGATCCAAAATGCGCTGAATGTTGCTCCCGCGACGACCATCGTGGTGGCGAAGAGCCACATGCGGTTGCCAAGACGCGTGCCGCCAAAGAGCATGAGGCCCAAGAAGCCTCCTTCAAGCATGAAGGCAAAGATTCCTTCGGCGGCGAGGAGACTCCCGAAGATGTTTCCAACGAATCGTGAATACTGCGACCAGTTCGTGCCGAATTGGAATTCTTGAACGATGCCGGTGGCGATGCCAAGAGAAAAGATCAGCCCATAGATCTTCACCCAAAAGGTTGAAAGCTGGCGCCACTTCGGGTCCTTTGTTCGAACTGACTTGACCCCGAAGATGATCAGGATGAGCCCTAGACCGAGCGAAAGCGGCGGGAAGATGAAATGGAAGGTCACCGTCAGCGCGAATTGGATTCGATGCAGTTCTTCAACGCTCATGGCGGGCTGCTCTCATTGCGCTCTGCCCGGGACATCCAGGCCGACCTGATGGTAGTGAGCCCGAAGGGTGTGCACCGGGCTGCTCCGTTCCGGCGAGCAGAGGGATGAACTGGATGGTGGGCGCCCTGGGCTCTGATGGTTGGTCCCGTGGACATTTCGGTGACACCATGCAGTCCTGCGGCAGCATGGCGGAAGAGCGAGCCAGTGCTTGCCAAATGATGTTTCCCCTAATGGCAGCGAGGACGCATGTACGAAGATCAGGATCTGGCAAAGCGCACCGAGGAATTGGTTGAGGAAAATCGGGACATCCTCGACGATCAATTCGCGTTTCGGGGCAAGCAGTACGACGCTGGTTTGGCGATGGTGCACTTCCCCGAGGAATACGGCGGCTTGGGCGGCAACCGTGGCCAGCAGGCCGTTATCGATGGGGTACTCCGCTCATATGGGGTGACCTACGAAGATCTGCGCATCAACCCGATTGGTATCGGCATGGGAGCACCCACCGTTCTTGCCTATGGCAGCGAGGAACTGAAGCAGAAGCACCTCCGCAAGATCTTCACGGGTGAAGACGTGTGGTGTCAGTTGTTTTCGGAACCGACGCACGGATCAGATGTAGCGGGTATCCCGAGCCGAGCTATTCGTGACGGCGATGAATGGATTGTTAACGGTCAGAAGGTGTGGACAACGCTTGCGCACACTTCGAATTACGGGATGCTTCTCACCCGCACAAATCCTGATGTCCCGAAGCACAAAGGTCTCAGTTATTTCGTGCTCGATATGCATGCGCCTGGAGTGGAAGTGCGCCCGCTTTACCAAATGACAGGCGAAGCGGAATTCAACGAGGTTTTCCTTACTGATGTGCGCATCGATGACTCGCTGCGTCTTGGTGACGAGGGCGATGGTTGGCGTGTGGCTATTACAACGCTGATGAATGAGCGCGTTGCTCTTGCTGGTGGCCCGGCACCCCGGGGTTCTGGCCCGATCAAGGAACTCATGAAGTTGTGGGAAGAGCGAAAGTCACGACTTTCGTCAGTCGAGCGCGAGATTTGGCGCGATCGAGTCATGGCACTTTGGATCGAGGCTGAAATCGTTCGCCTCACCAATGCGCGAGCAAAGCAGTCTGCTGTCGGCGGGAATCCAGGCCCTGAAGGTTCAGTGAGCAAACTCGCCTCTGCGGAGCTTTCGAAGCGGGTCACGGCCGCAGTCGTCGACCTTGAAGGGGCCGCCGGCATGCTGCACGAACCCGGTTATCCGATGACTCGTTCGTCGGACGGCATGTCCACGCGCTCCGGCCGGTTCCTGCGAGCTCGTGCCAACACCATTGAAGGTGGAACCTCGGAAATTATGCGCAACATTCTTGGCGAGCGAGTTCTTGGCCTGCCGGGTGATGTGCGCGTTGATACCGATGTTCCGTGGAACGAGATCCCAAAGTGAGTGCTCTTGTCGAAGTGACGAAGGCAGAACCACACATCACGGTGGTTCGCCTTAACCGCCCCGATCGGCTGAATGCGATTTCGTTCGAACTCGTCACTGAACTTCACGACACGTTCGATGCAATTGCAGCAGATGTCGACTGCAAAGTCGTGATTTTCACCGGAGAGGGCAGAGCGTTCTGTGCCGGCCTCGACCTAAAGGACTTCGGCACGCCACCGAGTCCAGGCGAGCATCCCCATATGCCCGCGGGTGTCGATGCGCAAACGTTCATGTCGAACCTCACCGTCCGAATGCGCGATCTTCCACAGGTCATCATCGCTGCTGTAAACGGACCAGCATTTGGTGGCGGACTGGCCTTGGCCTGTGCCGCCGATATCCGAGTGGCGTCTGAGTCGGCGAAATTCTGTTCTGCGTTTATTCGTACGGGCCTCTCGGGAACCGATATCGGAATCACCTACTTGCTTCCCCGATTGATTGGAAACGCAAACGCGTTCGACCTCATCCTTACCGGCCGCGACATTGACGCAGCGGAAGCGTTGCGTATGGGTTTGGTATCGCGTGTTGTAGCGGACGAGGAACTTCAAGAACTCGCGCTGAGCTACGCGCGCGGAATGTCTTCGTATACCGCGAGTGGACTGCGCACCACGAAAGAGGTGTTGTGGCATAACTCTGAAGCGTCAAGTCTCACCAGTGCCATCGCACTCGAAGCGCGAAACCAGAATCTTCTGAACTATGCGCCAGACGTGCGTGAGTACATGAACAACTACCGCAAGAAGACAACCGGCTGATTTCGATGTGAGTAGCGAATTCTCTCAGCACCCGTTAGCTATTCAGCGGTATTTTGATGGCACTGGCAGCTCGAACGAACTGTCGTAAGGTGTCCCAGACGCAGTCCAGGGGGGGAAACATGGATCAGCAGGTTTCGCACGCAACAGAACTCGGTCTTGATGTACGTCCGATGACTGGCTACACCGGCGCTGAAATATTCGGCGTCGATCTGACAAAGCCGCTTGATCCGGCGGTTGTCGCAGAGATCCGGGCCGCCCTCCTGCAGTGGAAAGTGGTTTTCTTCCGCGATCAGTTCATCGATCGGGATCAGCACCTTGCGCTTGCTCGAGCATTTGGTGAGCCGCTTCCTGGTCACCCCACGTTCCCGCCGTCGTTTCCTGACTATCCGGAAATTTTGCTGCTCGATAATCAGCAAGGAACAGCAAATGTCAAAGAGAAAAAGGGAACGGGGGGAACACGCATCGAGAGTCGTTGGCACACCGATGTGAAGTTTATTGAAGCGCCGCCAATGGGATCGATTCTTCGCGCAGTTGTCGTTCCTCCCTATGGTGGCGATACGCAGTGGTCGAATCTTGCGATGGCCTACAAGTTCCTATCGCCAGAGATTCAGACATTCATTGACGGCTTACATGCGGTGAACCACAACGCGCTTCCAATCGATCGCGGCGAGCTTCCTGGTGAAGTGGCGAAGGCATTTATGTCGAAGCCTCTTCGCGCAGTGCATCCAGTGGTGCGCGTGCATCCTGAAACTGGCGAGAAGGTTCTTTTCGTCGAGCCCAACTTCACCGATTACATCGTTGAGTTGTCACGCCGAGAGAGCAATCACATTCTGGCCATGCTCTACGAGCATCTTCAGCGCCAAGAGTTCACTGTCCGCTTCCGGTGGGAGCCAGGAAGCATCGCCTTCTGGGATAACAGAGCAACCGCGCACATCGTTCCCATGGACATCCCCAAAGGTATGCATCGTTGTCACGAACGGATCACAATTGCGGGCGATATCCCTGTAGACCCTGCCGGCAACAAGTCGTACGCGCTTGTCGCAGATGATTGACGCTACCCGGTGATGTCGTGAAGAGCGGGTTGTGCGTTCCAGCGCCAGCGAGCGATGCCAAGGCAGACCATCATCAGGACTGCGGTGCCGGTGAAAATTGTTGCGCGACCATACGCGTCGTAAATGGCAGATCCGATGAGGGCTGAAGCTGCGGCGACTGCGAGACCAGTTGCACCGAGCAAACCTTGTCCGGCCGCGAGTTGATCGGGCGGAGTCGATACAGCGACTGCTACCTGGTTGGCAGGCATCGTGTAGGCATCAGCGATTGCGTGCACGCCTGAAATCACAATAAGGAACCACAGCGGCAGGAATCCATAGAGACAAGTGGCGATTGCTGCAACGGTGACGCTGATGGTCACAACGCGGATTGGTCCGATTCTTTGAGCGAGTGCACCGCCCTTGGGCGAAAAGATAATCATCGGGATCGTGAACACACTCAACGTGACACCGATCAGCCAGGTTTCTGCATCCAAGTCGCGGAGGAGGATCGACCAAAGGGCCTCAAACATTCCGATCGTGAGGTAAAACGCGATAGCGGCAAAAAGTGCTGACTGCATTGCGGGAAGTCGAAGCAGAGAAGGGTGCTTGGTTCGGGTGGTTTCGGAGGCGGCAGCATCGGCTGCCGTCGTGATTCGCCCAACAAAGAAGATCGCTACAACGTAGGCAGCAGTGAGAAAGATGAAGGGCGCGCGTAATCCAAAAACCTGAGCGAGTCCTGCTGCAAGTGCTGGACCGAGAACAAAACCAGCCACATCGAAGGCGGTTTGACGACCGAGGTTTGCTCCAACGCGTTGAGGGTCTCGGGCGATGATGACTCGGCGAATGGCGGGACCAACCATTCCCGAACCGAGTCCGAGGAGAAGCCGAGCGGCGATCCACTGCCAGAGCGGTGTTGCGAATGTCATCCAGAGCATTCCGAATGCTGCGGTTGCGATACCAACGCGCATCATGACGACTGCGTAACCGCGATCAGAAAAGCGAGCGAGAAAGAGCTGACCAAGGACGCCTGTGAACAGGCCAGCGAAGGCAATGAGGCCAACCTGGCTGTCGGTGAATCCATACTTGTCTCGAATATCGGCCAAGAGCGTGAAGACGCTCCCGTATCCAAGGGACATGAGTGCGGTGAGGAGAAATAACAGCACCATCGCTCGAGTTAGGGGATGTGCAGGCTCGGTTGTCTCCGGCGACGTTGTACCGTCTTCCATGTTGCTTCCCCCAAAGAGTCGCCTCAACCTAGTCGTGGACGGATTGGTAGGGCGGCCTCAATGACAACGTCGAGATCACCGATACGCTCATTTGGTCAAACCATTGGAGAAATCATGGATGCAGCGACGGAAACTCTTCGAGTCGATATTTGGTCAGACGTCGTTTGTCCGTGGTGTGCCATTGGTAAAGCCAATCTCGATGCTGCGCTTGGTGAGTTCGCTCACTCGGACAAGGTGGAGATCATCTGGCATAGCTATGAGCTTGATCCAACCGCGCCTGCAGCGCGCCAAGGTAACTACGTCGGCATGCTGGCGAAGAAATACGGAACTTCGCCGGAAGAAGCACAGGGGATGATCGATCGGATGACCGCAACCGGAGTCGAATGCGGCGTCGAGTTTCAGTTCGATCGGGTGCAGCCTGGCAATACGTTCGATGCGCACCGGATGATTCACCTCGGTGCCGCTCGAGGCATCCAAACCCAGGTGAAGGAACGTTTCCTTCGCGGTTATCTGTCTGAGGGCGAGGCGATTGGACTCCCCGAAGTCGTCGAACGCCTCGCTATCGATGCAGGGCTCGATGCCGACGAAGTTGCTGCGGTGCTCACCACTGACGCGTTCGCTGATGAGGTCCGGATCGACGAAGCGACTGCTGCGTCCATGCAGGTCACAGGCGTTCCATTCTTTGTCTTCGATCGTCGCCTGGCCGTCGCCGGTGCGCAGCCCGCCGAAGTACTACTTCGGGTTCTCGATCGGGTGTGGTCTGAACGCGAACCCGCCCTCGATGTTCTCATCGAGGGCGAGGTCTGCGGACCTGAAGGTTGCGACTGACGCTGTTGGTCAGTAGCGATCTTCTGAGCGATTCTCAGACCGAACGAGTTTCGGGAAGTCGAACCAGAGGAATCGTGCGGTTGCACTTCTTCTGATAGTCGCGGTACCAAGCGCGATCATCGCAGAGCAGTTCCCAAATGCGATCGTGTTCGGGGCCTCCGTCAAGGATTTCCGGAACCGACCAAAACTCGCCGTCCTGCACCTTGATGTAGATCTCAGGATTTGCATCTCGGTCACGAAGGTTGATGAACCACGCCGGGTGCTTTTCGTGACCGGCGTAGGACGCAACAACGATGCGCACGCCGTCGGGGTCGCGCCAAAAGGGGAGAGCGATCTTGTGTTCATTACCGGACTTGCGTCCGATCGTGCGGAGCATGACGTGATGCATTCCGGCTTGTACCCATACCTCGTCGATGTCCATTGTCTCCATGGCTTCGACGTGGCTCTTGGTGATCCCAATGATCTCTTCGTGGCTGGGGGTCTCCCAGAGCATTTCAGCGTGCTGTTCGGTAGGCATCGTGGTCCTCCTCGATTGTGTTTCGGTTGATTGTGTCAGAAGTTGAGGTCGCTGATGTGCTCGATCAGAGCATCATTTCGCCGCCGTTGACGTCGAGTTCCGCCCCGGTGATCACGCTGGCGAGATCAGAGGCGAGGAACGCAACGGCGTTTGCGCAATCGGCGTCGTCGGGGATGATGCCAAGCGGAATGTCCTTGGTGATCTCAGCGATAACGGCGTCGCGGTCCTGGCCTGTGCTTACGGCGTAGTTCACGTAGCCCTCGACGGGAGGGCCCCACATCCAACCCATGAAGGTTGAGTTCACGCGGATGTGGTGTGCGCCGAGTTCTTTGGCGAGCATGCGGGCCGCCACGGTGAGAGCGCCCTTCGAGGTTGCGTATCCCGATTGCGTGGCAAGCGGCTTCTTTTGGATCATTGAGTTCACGAACACGATCGAACCGCCTCTGTTGGACTTCATGTGCGGCACGACTTGTTGGGTGAGTTGGAGCGTTCCGAACACCGTGACATCGAACGACTTGCGCCAATCATCAAAGTTCGCATCTTCGAACATCGTGAACGGAGGCGGAACGTACGCGCTATTGACGAGGCAGTCGATACGGCCGAACTCGGCAATGGTTGCATCGACCATGCGCTGGGTTTGTTCAGCATCCGAGATATCGGTGGGGCATACGAGTGTGCGCCGGTCGGGCCACTGACGAGAAATTTCGTTGGCCACCTCTTGGAGTTTTGATTCAGTGCGGGCGACGAGGACGACGTCGGAACCTTCACGAGCGAAGGCGTAGGCGAGTTCTTGTCCGAGCCCTGGGCCGATACCCGAAATGATTGAGATCTTGTTTTCTAGAATCATGATTCCCCCTTGCGGCAGTTCATTGCTGAAAGAGATTGCTACCACGGTGCTGATGGGCGCGGTGACTCGTAAGTGGGAACTGCTGTGCTTGTAGGGTCGGCGAACGAACCTCGCATGATGATGAGAGCAAACATGACACGCACACTGGTGATTGGCGGCACGGGCCCAACCGGAATTCATTTGGTTCGCGGGCTCATGGGCCGAGGCCACGAGGTCGTCATCCTTCACCGCGGCACCCACGAGCGGCCTGAAACCCCGGTTGAGATCGAGCACATCCACGCCGATCCCTATGACATGGAATCGCTGGCCGACGCGATCGGCGATCGCACTTGGGATCTCACTGTGGTGATGTACGGACGACTGCGTCGGATCGCGGAATTCATGGTGGGCCGAACCGAACGCTTTGTTTCCGTCGGCGGCGTGCCGGCAATTCGGGGTTGGATGAACCCATGGCTCTTCACACCTGAGGGTCTCCCCGTACCGGTAAGCGAGTCGGCCCCGGTGGTCGCAAGTCCAGAAGAAGACGAGAAGGGTTTCCGAGTCGCTCGTACCGAGGAGTTTGTTTTCGCCAATCAGCCGAAGGCCGCCCACTTCCGATATCCCTACGCCTACGGTCCGCTTCAGGTTGTCCCTCGAGAATGGAGCGTTGTTCGTCGCATTCTTGATGGACGGCGACAGATTGTTGTGGCCGATGACGGCCTCACGTTGCACCATCACGGATACACAGAAAATCTCGCGCATGCGGTGCTGTGTGGCGTTGATCATCCTGATGCTGCAGCTGGCCTTGCATTCAATTGTGGCGATGACGAAGTGTTAACGATTCGGCAGGTCATCGAGATCATCGCTTCGGAACTTGGCGCCGAACTTGAAATTGTTTCTATGCCCTTCGAACTCGCTGTACCGGCACGACCGCTACTTGCCCAGCCATCGCCGACACATCGGGTGCTCGATACATCGCTGCTGCAGACGCGACTCGGCTATCGAGACCTCGTGCCTGCGCGCGAGGCGGTGGCTCGAACGGCGCGGTGGCTCGTGGAAAACCCGATTGCCCCGGGTGCACCCGAGGAATACGTGCTCACCGATCCGTTTGACTACGCCGCAGAAGACCAGCTGATTTCTTCATGGGAAGCTGCGGTCGGATCGATGGCTCCGGTGACCTTCGAGGTCGCTCCTGGTGTGGGACTGGCCTACAGCGGACCCGGTGGTCGGCCGAGAACCCAAGCGACGTTCGAGAACTAGCGCACGTTTCGGCACAGCCAGGGTTCTCGCCACTAGGGTCCCCGGCCATGACATATCAAGTCGTTGTGTGGGGGACAGGGAACGTTGGGCGACCGGCGATCCGAGCAATCGCGACGCATCGCGATCTGAAACTTGTTGGGGTGGTTGTGTCGAACCCGGCGAAAGTTGGGAAAGACGCGGGCGAACTCGCAGGGATTGCGCCTCTCGGAGTGCTTGCGACTGACGACACTGAGATCGCGTTTGCACCTGATGTCGATTGCGTTGTGTATGCAGCAACTGCTGATACGCGTCCGATGGAGGCGTACATGGATCTCGAACGCTTGCTTCGTTCAGGTCGAAATGTCGTGTCGACTGCGTTCTATCCATTGCTCCATCCCGCAAGCGCTCCTCCCGAATTGATGGGGATGCTCACTCCAGCGATGGAAGCTGGCAATTCCTCGGTCTTTGTTTCCGGTATCGATCCCGGCTGGGCGCTCGACATCCTGCCTGCCCTCGTGAGTGGCGTTGGTGCGGGAATCACCGAGATCCGTATTCAAGAGATCTTCAATTACGCGCTCTATGACGCACCCGACATCGTGCGCAACGTGATCGGTCTGGGCGGCCCGATGAACGTTTTGCCGCAAATGCTTGAAGAGATGTCGTTGATGACGGTCTGGGCGCCGATGGTGCGAGTACTTGCTGACAGTCTTGAGGTCGAGATCGACGAAGTCATCACAACCGTGGAACGCCGTCCCCTTGAGCGGACGATCGAAGTCCCCGGAATGGGAACCTTCGAAGAAGGGACCATGGGCGCATTTCGCTTCCAAGTGACTGGACTCGCAGGAGGGCACCCTCTCCTTACGGTGGAACACATCACCAGAATCGACGATGATTGTGCGCCGGATTGGCAACAGCCTCTGAATCCTGGTGGCGAACATCGCGTCGTGATGAGTGGCCATCCGCATTTGGAGATCACGGTTCACGGAAATGAGCCCGGTGAACCAGGTGCAGCAGGTGGCGGAAACGCAAGCGCAGCAAATCGTTGCGTGAATGCGATTCCCGCGGTTTGCGATGCTGCTGCCGGCGCACTCAGCCCCGTTGACCTGCCGCCCATCACTGGTGCCGCCCAAGTTCGTTTGGGTTAATTACTACACAGAGGCCACTCGAAGTAAGAGTGGAATCCAGCTATCGAAGTCGGGGACGTCGAGGCCGATGACTTTGCCGAAGTCATCCCATCGGCGGAGCTTGATCGCGTCTGCGCTTCCTTCGAGTCCTAGGAACCTTGCGCTTTCGGCGGCGGTGAACGGGCCGCCTTGCACGTCGAGGCTCCGCTGTGACCCTCGAGAAAGTCCGTCGAAATAGCCCGCCTCATTTGCGGCCAAGTAACGCTTTGCTTCGACGTGCATCGCAATCGGAGCCGTGACCGCTGGCGGGAAGAGGCCGCTCAGGTACTCCGAACCGGTGAGCTCATGTCGGAGGTCGGCGCTGTAGTCGGGCCCGTTTCGGCGTTCGATTTCAAAAAGGTGACCAATGTCGTGGAGGAGGGCAGCGGCAATCAACTCCTCGCTTGATCCTTCGTGCTTCGCGAGGGCTGCGCATTGCAGCGCGTGGGCGAGTTGGGTGATGTCCTCGTCATAGGTTTCGTTCCCCCAAGTGCTGTACATCGAGCAGATCAAGTCAATCGAGACTGGCGACATCAGAGAATGTGTCCTTCAAAGTCTCCGATGAGCGAAACCTGCGGTCCGTCGGCAGAGGCAAACTCTTTTGCCTTCTGCTCGTAGTACGCCTCGCGAAGATCACCTTCACGCAATGCGTTGTAGGTGGGGTAGATCGCTCGACGAGGTTGACTCGAAGTATTGGGGCCGCTTCGGTGAGGAGTTCGCGAGTGAAACCACAATGCTTGACCGGCCCAGATCGGAGCCGGCTTCCAATCAAGTTGTTCAACGATGTCGGCGCGGATGCAGCCTTTGTCATCCATCGGAAGAATCTCGTTGTGCATGGACGAGACGACTTCGATGCAGCCATTCGATTCCCGAGAATCATCAATCGCCAACATGCACGAAACATGTGTTTCGATAAATCGATACGCCGGCGCATCTTGATGCGGTGAGTAGCCAGCGCCACCCGGTGCTTTGTAATTGATCTTCTCTTTGTAAAGGACGGCTGTCTCGTCGAGAAGGATCGATGCAGTATCTGAAAGTTCGCTACGGGTAAGGAGTTCTCGCAATTCGTCGTGATACGGAACAAAGTTTTCTGTTCGGCAGAGCTGAGGACCGTTCGCTGTTGCTTCTCGGTAGTGGAGCCACGGGCCGTCGTCGGGCCATGCCATGAGGTCATCGATCCACTCACGAAGCTCGGCTACCCCTTGGGGCTGCAGAGGCTCGGTGAGCACCCAACCGAATTGGTGAAAATGGTCGGCAGCATCGGGACCGGGTTCGATGGTGTCAAAGAATGGCTCGTCCACATCGCGATGCTAGGCCCGTGTCCTACGCTCCGGAGATGGCCGATGCTCGTCCGAACGTTCTTTTCATCACGCTCGATGAATTCAGGGCCGAGTGTCTTTCGACTGCCGGCCACCCGGTGGTGCAAACCCCAGCACTTGATGCGCTCTGTGCCGAGTCGGTGCGCTTCGCCAGACACTATGGACAGGCCTCTCCATGCGCGCCCGGCCGAGCGGCGCTTTATACCGGCACCTATCAGATGAATAACCGCGTGGTGATGAATGGTTCGCCGCTCGATGCCCGCTTGGACAACATCGCGCTTGCCGCTCGCCGAAATGGGTATGACCCGGTGCTGTTTGGCTACACCGATCAAGCGATCGATCCCCGAACGGTCGCGGCGGACGATCCACGACTGTTGACCTACGAAGGTGTGCTTCCTGGGTTTCGATGTGAACTCGATCTCACTCGTGGACGCGAAGCATGGGCGGATTGGGTGCGTTTGCAGGGTTATGACATGCCTGTTGACCCTGAAGAGGGGCTGGCAACGGAATCTGTACGCCCTGCCAGCGTGGGAATAAGCGCGTTTCTCACCGACCAATTTCTTGAATGGCTTCCGGGGCAAGACGAACCGTGGTTTGTTCATTTGAGTCACTTGCGCCCGCATCCGCCGTTTGCCGCTGCAGGGGAGTGGGCGACGGCTTACGAGCGCGCTTCGGTGGATCTGCCGAATGCTCCTGGATCAGACCTCCATCCTCTTCACGAATTTCTGTTGTCGATTTCGTATTTCGCTGCTCCGGAGGATGAAGCGGGTCTGCGTGAGATGCGCGCGCAGTACTACGGGATGATTAGTGATGTCGACCATCAACTTGGTCAGGTGTGGAACGCACTTCGCGGATCAGGGCAATGGGACAACACCATCGTGCTCGTGACGTCAGATCACGGCGAGCAACTTGGTGACCACGGTATGGTGCAGAAGATGGGCTGGTTCGAGGAAAGTTTTCATATTCCGCTGATCGTTCGCGATCCTCGAACTCCGCGGACTGGCGGCAGAGTCATTGAGGCCCTCACTGAAGCGGTCGATGTTTTCCCGACGCTGTGTGAGTTGATTGACATTCCGGTTCCTCGTCAATGCGATGGTCGTTCGTTACGACCATTTCTCGAGGGCGAAACGCCCGAGGTGTGGCGAGATGCGGCCTATTGGGAATTCGACTGGCGATTCTTCACTGCCGGGCGCGACGGAGCGATGTGGCCGCAGGACCGGCGAAGCGTGAGCCATCAGCTCACCGTCCGGCGAAGTGAAGACGTTGCCTACGTGCAATTCGCCGATGGCGATTCGCTGGTCTACGACCTTGCGGCTGATCCAACATGGCGCACGATGTTGTCTGATCCGCAGAGAGCGTGGGCCGAAGCACGCAAGATGTTGGCGTGGCGGGCGCAGCACACCGATCGAACTCTTACGGGGACGTTTCTTCCGTAGGTGAGGCGCGACGAACCGGTTCGTTCTATGGTCGGCGCCATGATGCGCTTCAACCACATGGAACTGACCTTTGCCCCCGGAACCCTCACGCCGGAGTTCCGTGATCAAGTCCGGGCGTTTTATGGCGGACTCTTCGGCTGGGATTGCAAGGACACCGAAATACTTGGGCAGAGCGGATTGCTGATGATGCTCGATGAACGCGCAACGCAATTCATTCTTTTGGCGGAAAATCCGAATCCGATCTCGTCACCCGGTTACGACCATCTGGGTCTTCTGCACGACACCCGTGAGGAAGTCGACGCGCTTTGCGCACGAATCGTGGAGATGCAGAAGACCGAACCGGACATCAAGCTGAAGGTCTACGAGGACCTCGTGAATCCAGCGAGCACGGTCCACGCGTTCTACGTGAAGCACTTGTTGCCGATTTGGTTCGACGTGCAGTGCATCGAATACACCGCACCGCCTGAACGCAATTGGCACTACGGCTAAGCGAGACCTCAGTCGAGGTAGCGAATGCCTGTGAGTTCCTCGGACTCGTTCCAGAGTCGTTGCGCATCGTTGGTGTTACGGGCTCGCTTGGTCGGCGTTTCGAGTTTTGGTGAACCGAACATCAGATAGCGCGGACCAAAAAAGTCGCCACCTTTGGCCGACGGGTCGACGCATGCGCGCACAAAGGGAAGTGCTCCCTTGGCTGCCGATTGTCCGAATCCGCCGATTGGTTTCAGCAACTTATTGAGCAGGCCAGAGCCCTCGACGCCAAGGTCTGTCCGGCTCCCGCCGGGATGAGCGGTGAGAGCGATCGTTGGTGCACCAGCGAGTGAAAGTCGACGTTGCAGGTCGAGCGAGAACAGCAAGTTGGCCAACTTGCTTTGGAAGTATGCCGGCCAGCGCGAGTAGCGATGGCGTTCGTAGTTGAGATCGTCGAGACGCATCTTGCCGGGGCGATGTCCCATGCTCGAATGGTTGACGACGCGTGATCCGGGAGTTGCGAGAAGCATCGGCAACACCAAACCAGTCAATGCGAAATGGCCGAGGTGGTTGACGCCGAATTGCGTCTCGAAACCGTCAACCGTCTTTGACTCATCGACGGCCATAAGTCCGGCGTTATTGCCGAGGATGTCGAGGCGGTCGACTGTGGAGTGGAGGCGTTCCGAAAATGTCTTTACCGACGAAAGATCAGCGAGATCGAGTGTCATCGTTTCGACAGTTCCACGCGGGGATTTGATTCGGATCTTGTTGGCCGCTTCTGTGGCCTTGGTTTCGTTGCGACAGGCCATGATGACGCGAGCGCCAGCATCTGCGAGGTCGGACGCGATGTGGAAGCCGAGTCCGGCATTCGAACCGGTGATGACGGCGACCTTTCCAGTGAGGTCGGGGATCTCGGAGGTAGTCCAAGTCATTGCGTCGCCCTTAGGTGTGTTGACGGTGAGGCTGTGCCTCAGGCGTCAAGGAATTGTTCGAGGATACGGGCGAGTTCTACCGGTTGGTCGCCCTGAATGCTGTGGCCCGCCTGCTCTACGTGAATGATCTGTGCATCGGGGCGGCGCTTCGAGAGCTCGGCTTCGTCAGCATCGTCAACAACTGACTGCGGGAGCATGCCTCGGGCAAGCAGTAGCGGTATCGAACTCTCGCCAATGATTTCCCAGAGCGAGGAGAAGTCAGGATGCTCGCCGCCAGTCTCCAACATTCGCCGATAACGCCAGACCCACGAGCCATCGTCGAGTTGGAGTGCGTTGTGAAGGATGCCGCGCCGCAACGAAGATTCGGTCCGAGTCGGATTGAATTCAATTGTTCGGGCAAGGAGTTCATCAAAGTTGGGGAACGATTCCGGCCCGTTGATGAAATTGGCGATCTGCTGTGCCTTGGGGCCGTCAACTCCGGGAGTGACATCGACGAGAGCGAGTCGCTGAACGAGTTCCGGTGCATGTCCAGCAAGTGCTACCGATGTCATTCCGCCCAGTGACATGCCGACAGTGAGTTGCGCGTCTGGGGCAAGTTCCCGGATCACGATGGCAATGTCTTCGGCGTTGGCGAAGACATTGAGACTTCCGTTCTTTCCGCCATCGGAATGGCCGTGACCGGGAAGGTCGATTGCGACAAGCGGTCGGTTGAGTGCGAGGGCAACGGTGTCCCACGTATGGGCGTTTTGAGCTCCGCCGTGTAGGAAAACGATCTCTGGTGATCCGGTTCCCCAGACCAATGCACTTAACGATCGATCACTGTCGACGGGTACGTCGACACGTCGAACTTTGGGTGGTCCATTCCAAGCAATTCCAACTTCGGTGGCGTTGTCCTCGAAGTAGGAGAACTCGGCGTAGGGAACTCGTTCGATTTCAGACACTTGGATTCCTTTAGGCGGGTCGGCGACGAGCCGACTCGCGCAATGAGGGTGGATCAATTGACTTGTCTTCTTCGACAACGTCTTCGCCAGGGGCCACGACGCGATCGATGGCATCGAGGAGGTCGGCGTCGAGACGCAGTTCGGCGCATGTGATGAGGTCGTCGAGTTGTTCCATGGTCCGCGGCCCGATGATCACCGAGGTGACGTTGGGGTGTTCCATGGCCCAGGCAGTCGCGAGGTGCGCGAGCGGAAGCCCGGCCTGATCGGCGAGTGACTGCAATGCAACCGTTGCGTCGAGTCGCGCCCGATTTTGTGGGCTGTCGAGTTCCTGACCCCATCGCTTACCCATCATGGCGAGCCGAGATGATTCGGGAACGTCGCCGATTTCGCGGTAACGACCCGAAAGCCAGCTTCCGCCAAGAGGGCTGTAGGTGATGACGCCCATTCCGTAACGCGAACACGTCGGCAGGACTTGACGTTCAATGCGACGCTTGAGAATCGAGTACGAGGCTTGTTCACAACGGAACTTCACGAAACCCATTTTCTCGGCGGTCCATTGTGCTTCGACCATTCGCTCAGTGGGCCACGCGGAATGTCCGGCGTAAATGATCTTGCCGGCGGCGGTGAGATCGGTGAGTCCGCCCATCGAGTCCTCAAGAGCAACGCTCTCGTCGAAGCGGTGTAACTGGAAGAGATCTATGCGGTCAGTGTCGAGGCGCCGAAGGCTTCCTTCGATTGCTTGAGCCATCCATCGGCGCGAGTTGCCTTTTTGGTTTCGGCCAGAACCCATCGGGTGATACATCTTCGTAGCGATTATGAGTTCATCGCGACGACCAGCGATTGCTTTTCCGACGATCTCTTCGCTCTCGCCGCCGGAGTACGCGTCGGCAGTGTCGATGAAGTTGATACCGGCATCAAGAGCTTTGTGGATGATGCGTATGCATTCCGCGTGATCGGTATTACCCATTTGGCCGAACATCATTGCGCCGAGGCAATAGCGACTCACTGAGACGCCAGTCGTACCTAGTGATGCGTACTTCATCGTTCCCCCTGAAAGTGTTGATCAGATCAATGAGATGTGATCACGAGTTCCATGCTTGCCGAACTTGACCATTCAGGTCACGTTCAGTGGTGACATCTCTGCTGAGAAAGGCCATAGAACCTTTAGCTGAGTGGCCTTCGAGGCTGCCGTCGGCGACCGCGAGGGTGGCCATGGCGAAAGGCAACCACATTCGAGGGGTCCTTGCCCCGGTTTGGCATCTAACGTGGTCTTTGTTCGTCGACCGGGGGGTTGCGTGATGACGATTGAAGCAAATGACGCCGCGACTCGTGGTTCGGCGGCTGTACCTGAAGGCATTGAGCTCTCGAAGGGCGGCGCTGATGTGTGGTCGCCTTCGATTACGCCACCCATTGGTGTCGAACTTACCGATGAGCAGAAGCTGGCATGTTCGTTTCGAATCCTTGCCCGTGAAGGATTCAGCGAAAACATCGCGGGCCATATCACCTGGGCGAATGCGGATAACTCTTCGTTAATGGTGAATCCGTGGGGTTTGTGGTGGGAGGAAATTTCTGCTGCCGATATCTGTCGAGTTGATCCCGATGGTCGCGTCATTGGCGGTAAGTGGGATGTCACTCCAGCGGTGCAGATCCACACCGAACTCCACCGTCGCCGACCAGAAGCGCGCGTTGTCGTGCACAACCACCCGTATTACGTGGTGCTCCTTGCTGCGCTTGGACTTGTCCCTGAATTCCTGCACCAACAGTCATCAATGTTCGACGGCGAACTTGGGTTCATCAGCGAGTACTCCGGTGAAATCGACTCACCCGAACTCGGCGCTGACCTTGCTGAGCGCATCGGTGATGCATCCGTAGTCATTCTTGCGAACCATGGTGCGATCGTTACTGCACCGACAATCGAAGAAGCGACCTACAAGTCGGCCACGCTCGATCGTCAGTGCAAGTTGATGTACGACGTTCTCGTGGCGGATCGACCTGCAACAACTGTCCCGCCGAAGGTACGTCCTGCGATGAAGGCATCGCTTCTTGAACGCGGCACCGAGGTCTATTGGGCCGGAGCGGTCCGTCGTCTTATCCGTGAAGAACCTGACGTTCTGGAGTGAACCATGTCAATAAGTCTTGATGATCTCGCGTCCAACATGAATTTCACCACTGGCGGAAAATCAAAATCCGGCGGTGTCACGTTCATGCCCGAACCCGAACGCCGTAAGCGTGACTACACAATCATTTCTGCCGACGACCATATTGTGGAGCCACCACATACCTTCGAAGGTCGTCTACCTGCGAAGTTTGCCGATCGTGCTCCAAGAGTCATTGAGAAAGACGATGGCTCGGAAACGTGGGTGTACGACGGGATGGAAATCCCGAACGTTGGGTTCAATGCAGTTGTTGGTCGCCCGGTTTCTGAGTACTCATTCGAACCGGCTCGCTTCGATGAGATGCGACGCGGAGCGTGGGATATCAACGCTCGAATCGCGGACATGGATCTCAACGGAATTTATGCATCAGTGAACTTTCCGTCGTTCCTGCCGGGGTTCTGTGGTCAGCGACTGCAAACAACGACGAACGACGTCGACCTTGCGCTGGCAACGACTCGAGCCTGGAACGACTGGCATATCGAGGAATGGGCGGGGACACATCCCGGGCGCATCATCCCTTGCCAAATCCCGTGGCTCCTTGACCCTGTGCTTGGCGCCGAGGAAATTCGCCGCAACGCTGAACGTGGTTTCAAAGCGGTGTCGTTCACTGAAGCTCCGCACATGTTGGGTCTCCCATCGCTTCACACGGGTTACTGGGATCCAATGATGCAGGCCTGTGCCGAAACCGGAACCGTTGTGAACCTGCACATTGGTTCCTCGGGTACCTCCCCAGCTACAGCCCCAGACGCACCGCCTGACACCGTGGGCGTTTTGTTTTTCGGTTATGCGATGTTTGCGGCGGTCGATTGGTTGTACTCGATGCTTCCCGTTCGATTCCCAGATCTGAAACTGTGCATGTCCGAAGGTGGCATTGGTTGGGTGGCTGGCCTCATGGATCGCCTCGACCACATGCTCAGCTATCACGACATGTATGGAACGTGGACGGGTACGGATCTCACACCTGCTGAAGTCCTCAAGCGGAACTTCTGGTTCTGTGCGGTAGAGGATCCATCGGCGTTTGTGCAGCGAGAACGAATCGGGATCGAAAATATCCTCATCGAGAGCGATTACCCCCATTGCGATTCGACCTGGCCCAACACGCAGACCGTGACCAAGCATGAGATCGGGAATCTTCCGGTCGAAGACATCGCGCGGATTACGTGGCAGAACGCGTCAGAGCTCTACAAGTTCCCGGTTCCCCAGTCGGTCATTGACGATCCCGAGTCCTACTGAGGGCTGAAGACGCCGTCGGTTTGGTGGCCCTACGATCCGACTATGGCGATTCAGGGAAACCGTATCTACCACTGCAACTCGAATTGTTCCGATCTTGACGTTGCTGTTGCGTTTTACGAGGCCCTTGGTCTGCGCCGGGTACTGCGAACGGTGCCAAGCAAGAACCAATCGGGTTCGGCGTTCGGTCTCGACGAGGTGGCGTGGGATGCGTGGATCATGCATTCCGATGATGGCCTCGATGGTTTGTCGCTCGATCTGCTCGAGTGGAAAACTCCTCTGCCGACGGGAACAGCGCCTGGGCTCGATGGAGAGCCCGGATACAACCGGTTGATGATCTCGACACCAGATATCGACGCAACCGTTGAACGGGCCGTGGCCGCTGGTGGAACTCTTGTTGCCGGCCCGCGCGAGGTCGATGCTGGCGGCGCTCAACATCGAGTCGCGATGTTGCTCGACCCTGACCTCGTGCCAGTTGGCCTCTTTCAAGGCGAAAAGGCCTCGATCGCACAGGTTGTCGTGAATTGTGCCGATATCGATGAGTCGCTTCGGTATTACCGAGACGTCATGGGCCTCACCCCGCTCGAGGAAGCGGCTGAAATGGTTTGGTCAGGCGACCTCTACGGCCGCGAATCAGACGTGAAGGTCCGTGCAGTGCTCCTCGCCGATGAAGGTTCGGTATTCACTGTTGCGCTCGTGCAATGGCTTGACCCTGCTCCGAAGACAGCCGTTCGCGTTCGTGGTGCCAATGAACTTGGCCTTTTCCGGATGGCGTGGTCGACCGCCGATTGCGCTGCCGATGAAGCAGTTATCCGTGCTGCTGGTTCTGTTCCCTTCGTCCCGACCGAAGAACTTTCTGTTGGCGACAATTTTCCGCTATTGCTTGTCCTGTTCTGGCCCGGACCAAACGGTGAATGTCTCGAACTCATCGAGACCACTGATCGTTCTGGCGCCCTCTGATTTTTCTTCCTCATCAAAGGAGTACTTGTGAAACTCGAAGATATCGATCTTTCCGACATTGGGTTCTGGGCGAAGCCGTGGGCCGAGCGAAACGCGGCATTTGCCACCTTGCGCCGAGAAAATCCCATTGCGTATTTCCCCGAACCTATTGTTGACCCGTTTCCTCAGGGCCCGGGTTACTTTGCGATTACGAAGATGCACGACCTGCTTGAGATCAGCCGTCATCCCGAAGTGTTTTGCTCGGGTCAGGGTGCGGTGTCGATTCTCGATATGCCGGCCGACATGAACGAGTTCTATGGGTCGCTCATTTCGATGGACGATCCACGCCATGCCCGACTGCGAAAGATTGTGTCGGGAACATTCACTCCGCGAATGTTGAACAACGTTCTTGAGGACGTCGAGAAAACCGCTAAGAGAGTTGTCGACGGAATCGTTGACAAGGGCGAAATCGACTTCGTCAAAGATGTGTCGATGCCGTTCCCCCTTCTCGTCATTCTCGACATGATGGGAATTCCCCACAGCGAATTCGACACGGTCTTGGCGCAATCGAACATCATCCTCTCTGGTGGCGATCCCGATTTCATCCCTGAGGGCACCGATCCCGTTATTGCATTCCTCGGTGCCGGGGCGGCGCTGGCTGGTCTGCTCAACGACCTCGCCGTTCTTCGACGGGCGAACCCGACTGATGACTTGTTGTCCGCACTCGTGAATACTGAAGTTGATGGCGAACAGCTTTCTGGTGACGAACTTGCTTCGTTCTTCATCCTTCTCTCGGTGGCCGGACACGAGACCACGCGCACAGCACTGAGTCACGGCATTACGCACCTTTCGCAGAACCCTGATCAACGCGCACTGTTTCTTGCCGATATCGATGGTGTGATGCCGACGACTGTTGAAGAGATCGTTCGATATGCATCACCGGTTGTTTGGATGCGACGCACGCTCACGCAGGACTACGTACTTTCGGGTCACGAGTTCCACGAGGGCGACAAGATCATCATGTATTACGGATCCGCGAATCGCGATGAAGCGGTTTTTGCTGATCCCGACGCATTCAATGTCCTTCGCGATCCGAATCCTCATGTTGGCTTCGGCGGACCTGGACCGCATTTCTGTCTGGGTGCGCATCTTGCCCGGCGTGAAATCACGCTCATGTTTCGCGAGCTCTACACGCGCCTTCCTGACATCGAACTTGCTGGTCCGCCGGTGCAACTTCGTTCCAACTTCATTAACGGCGTAAAAAGCCTTCCAGTGTCGTTCACGCCGGGCGGGGTTCGCTGATGGCCGATCCGCGTGTTGTTGAAGCTCCCGAGGTTCTTGGCGCTCTTGGTGTCGCATGCGAATCGGTTCGTCAGGCATGCGACGACACCTTGCTTGAACTTGCTCGTCGCCGAGTAGCGATGTTGCTGAACAACGACGCGGAACTCCAAGCAACAGCGTGGGGTGTGATTTCCGAGAGGCAGAATGCGGAACTCAGCTCCTGGCCAACCTCTGATGCATTTGATGAACGGCAGAAGGCCGCGCTTGCGCTCGTCGAGCAGTTCGTCATCGATGTCACCGGGGTTCTTGCTGGGCCTCTTGCCGCATCGTTCGGTGCTCTCGGCGCCGAGATCGGGCCCTTCGTACAAGCGTTGTACTTGCTTGATGTTGGTCAGCGCGTCGACCTTGTGCTCAGCGCACTCTCAGGTGAAACCGTTACTTCCGAGTCGTGGGCCTGGGGCGCAACAGGCGAAATCCCAGCCGATCCGATGGTGGCAATCATGGCGATGCTTGCAGCCGTCGGCCGTTTGCAAGCCGTTGATCCGATCACAAAGGAACTCGTTCGACTTCGAGGCGCGCGTTTGCACGAGTGTCGTCGTTGCCTGTCGGTCCGAAGCGTTGCCGCTCTGAATGCTGGGGCGGACGATGACCTCTTGGGCGCGAATGATCCGTCATCGACAGGAACTCTTTCTTCAGCAACGACTGCTGCTCTTGAGCTTGTTGATGCGACATTCGTCGGACCACCAACGATCAACCAAGAACTTTTTGGTCGCTTGACGCAGTCTTATGGCAGCAGCGAACTCGTGGAACTGGTCAGCTACATGATGCGCAATGCTTGCAACAAGATCCCGGTTGCATTCGGTGTTGACGACGCGATCGTCGAAGAGGGCTTCGAATATCAGGTCATCGACGCATCTGGCGAAACTGTCACCGTTGATGCGTCAGCGCTAAGGAACTAGTCCGAGCGAAACTCAGGCTGCAGCTGGTTCGGTAACCGTCTTGGCGTTCTGATGCTGCGCTGCTTCGCGGTAGGTGTACCAGCGACCCTCGTCGAAGTTGTAGAGGCGACACTTGCGGGTATTGCGCACGAAGTCCATGAACCGAAGGGGTTCGTCGTGCACGGTGCCAGGGAACGCTTCTTTGATTGCGTCGGTCGCCATTTCGAGGTTGTACATCGGGATGCGCATGTCGACGTGGTGGGGGACATGCACCATGATCCAGTGGAAGAAGAAATTGAGTCCGAAGCGGGCTCGAAGCACCGTGGTGCCTTCCATCTGGCCGTGCCACTTTGTCCATTCACGACGCTTCCACCAGCGGATGTTCGGCTGAATGTGATGAACGTGCACGACTGATGCGATGACGTAGGTGAAGGCAAGGAACGGGATGACGAGCACTTTGAGAATCATCCAGAGCACGCCGACCACCGATCCGTATTGCGCCCAACCAACAATGCCAAGAGCAAGAGCGGCAACGGCGACGAAGGTCCAGACGATGAAGCGGTCACGGCGAATACCCTTGGCCCGCCGTGCCGGGGGAGCGCCAATGATCATCTTGTGCCACCACACTTCGCGCAGGTAGTAAGCGCCGGCGCCGAGCCATGACCACTCAATGCGATGGCGAAGGCGACCGAGCTTGGACATGGCTTCGTACTGCTCGGCGGTGTAGGGGTGCCAAACGAAATCGAATCCCTCACGAAGCGTGTAACCGTGGTGGATGCGGTTGTGGCCAAGCGTCCAGCCTTCATAGACGTGCCACGACGGCAACATCGCAATTGTGCCGATGGTTCGGTTGAGGCGTTTGGAGGAGAACAGGGCGCCGTGGGCAGCATCGTGGGCGACGATGAAAAGACCAGAGATCACCATGGCCGAAAGCACCCAGAGGGCCACAACAGCGAAGGGGTTGTTAAATGCGATGAGCCCAGCAATAACAAGGCCATAGATCACGAGATCGCGGCCGAAGTACGCCAACCCCTTCCAGGTGGGGTTTTCGTAGGCCTCGGCAGGAATAATGTCGAGAACGGGCTTGAGAGAGCCTTTTTTGGCTCGATCAGGGGCCTTTTCGGCCAGTTCCTGCTCGGTCTCGGTGGTTTCAGTCAGTGTTTCTGCGGCGGACATGGGGCCAGTCTACCGACCAGTAGGTAGGGAGGCAAGGCACCCGGCCCCCGATTTTGTCTAACGCTCAGTGCCCGAGCCTGATTCGAGCTCGGGAAGTGAGACCTGGCGGGTAGTGACATCGACAGGACTGACTCCGGGTAGCGCCTGATCGGAGGCCACGGCGAGCGTCTCGAACCGGCGGGCCGAGGGCATGACGCGAGTCTCGAGTGATGCCACTGCGGAGTTGTAGGACTCGGTGGCCTTGGTGAGATTGGTGCCGACCTTTTGGAGGTGGCCGGTGAAGACGCCGACGCGTTCGTAGAGTTCTTTGCCGAGGGCAACGACTTGCGCGGCGTTTTCGGCCAGTTGCTCTTGACGCCAGCCGTAGGCGATTGCTCGGAGGAGTGCAATCAATGTGCCAGGCGACGCGGGGAACACATTTTTTGCGATGGCCTGCTCGAGGAATTCGGGGTTGGCGTCGAATGCGGCGGTGAGGAACGTATCGCCGGGCACAAACATCACGATGAAATCGAGTGAGCCGTCGACACGAGAGGCGTAGTTCTTTTTTGCGAGCGCATTGACATGCGCCATGACGTCGGCAGCATGCTTGGTGAGTAGCTGTTCTCGCTCAATGTCGTTGGTGGCGTTGATTGCATTCAGATAGGCAGACATTGGTGCTTTTGCATCGATGATGATCTTTTTGGAGTCGGGAAGACGGACGATCATGTCGGGGCGTGCTGCGTCGCCATCGCCGGCGATGTGTTCTTGTTGTTCGTACATGATGTGTTCAGTCATGCCGGCGAGTTCGATGACGCGTTGGAGTTGGAGCTCACCCCAGTTGCCGCGCACCTTGGTGTTCTTCATGGCCGATGCCAGCTCGGCCGTTTCCTTCTGCAGGGAAGTGGCGAGCGACGCCAGCGAACCGATACTGGTGTTCAAGCGACCGGAATCCTCGACACGTTTGTTTTCGAGCTCGTTGAGTTTTTGGTCGAGCCTCGCAAGTTGTTCGCCGACGGGGGCGACAAGGTCGTGCACGGACTTCTGCTGTTGTGACGCTTCGGCCGCAGCTCGCGCGGTGGCTTCGGCTTGAAGGCGCGTGTTGACATCGATGAGTTCGCGCATGGTGGTGGCCAAGGTGGCATTGGCGATATCGCGAGTGCGGTCGACATCAAGAGGATCGGGACCCGTCTGACGTGACGCAAGACGGTTGCCGACCAGTGCGCCGATGGCGAGGCCGATGATGAGGGTCAGGACAGGCAGAAGAGCGGTCATACCGCTCAACCTACGGAATGGGTGTGACAGTCGCCTCATAGGGCGTTCTAGGGCCCTCAGGGGCCGTGTCGGTCGGGAGTTGGGCATTCCCGGCATCAGTAAGGAGATTCCTGGCCTCGGCGGCTCTGAACCGGTCGTGTCACAATCGACTCTCTAGATCTGAACTCACAAGGGAGACGTCGTCGTGGCAGGACTATGTGAAGGCCGAGTGTGCATCGTTACTGGGGCTGGTCGTGGAATCGGGCGCGACTACGCGCTGATGCTCGCAGCCGAAGGGGCAAAGGTCGTGGTGAACGATCTCGGCGGTTCCCGCGATGGCACTGGCGTCGATCAAGGGCCAGCCCAAGAAGTTGTCGACGAAATTCTCGCAGCTGGCGGTCAAGCCGTTGCCAACACCGACGACATCAGTGATTGGTCAGGTGCTGAAAATCTCATCAACCAGGCCATCACGACGTTTGGTGGACTCGACGTTCTCATCAACAACGCTGGCATCTTGCGCGACCGCATGCTCACCAATATGAGCGAAGCCGAATGGGACGCTGTCATCAAGGTGCATCTCAAGGGCACCGCTGGTCCTTCGCACTTTGCTGCGGCCTATTGGCGTGATCGTTCGAAGGCGGGCGAAACCAACAACGCTCGTATCATCAACACAACATCGCCTTCCGGCATCTACGGCAACATCGGTCAGACCAACTACGGCGCTGCCAAGGGTGGCATTGCTTCGTTCACGATCATTGCGGCTGACGAACTTGGTCGCTATGGCGTCACCGTCAACGCGATTGCACCGGCTGCGTTCACGAGACTCACTGCCGATCTCGGCATTGGCGATGCACCCGAAGAAGTAAAAGAAGCGATGTCAACCAAGTGGATCTCTCCGATCACGGTGTGGTTGGCAAGCGAAGAATCCGCTGGCGTTACGGGTCGAGTGTTCGATGTTCGTGGCGAACTGCTGGCCATTAGCGAAAGCTGGCATCAGGGCCCGAAGGTCACCAACGTTCTTGACCCTTCGGCCGTTGGTCCGTTGGTCGAAGAACTCATGGGCAAGGCTCGTCCTAACGCCGACATGCTCGGCCTCGACCGGAAGTAGTTCGAACAATGCCGATCAATCATGACGTTGTTGGCGCCGAAGGTGCACCGATTGTCCACTCATGGACATCGAAAGATGCGTTGCTTTACGCCGTTGGTGTTGGCGCCGGTATCGATGAGCTCGCGTTCACAACCGAGAACAGCCACGATGTGCCGCAACGTGTGCTGCCCACGATGGCCGCTGTCATTGGCGCTGGCGTCTCTGGAGCAATCAGTGCAATCGGCTCTTTCGATTTCGCGATGCTCGTACATGGCGAACAATCGTTTGTGCAGCACCGTGAAATTCCCGTGGAAGGTTCGCTGACTGCAACCGGCAAGATCATCGGCATTTACGACAAGGGCTCTGGCGCGGTCGTTGCGGTTGAAGGCGAATGCGTCGACAACGCAACGGGTGAAGCTCTGCTCACCGTTGGTTCGGCAATTTTCATTCGTGGCGAAGGTGGATGGGGCGGCGACCGCGGCCCTTCGGGTGATCGCAATGCGGCACCCGAGCGCGCTGCTGATGCGTCGGTGTCCTACCGCGTGCGTCCCGATCAGGCGTTGACCTATCGCTTGTCGGGCGATCGCAATCCGTTGCATTCCGACCCGTGGTTTGCGGCGCTTGCTGGTTTCGATCGTCCAATCCTCCACGGTCTCTGCACCTACGGCTTCACTGGCCGCGCGCTACTGCACACGATGTGTGATTCCGACCCCGCCAAGTTCCGTTCGATGGAAGGACGTTTTGCCTCACCGGTATTCCCAGGCGAAGAACTCACCATCGAGATGTGGAACGAAGGCGTTGGCGAATGCATCTTCCAAACCCGCGGTGAAGACGGCCGTGTGGTGCTGGTCGGTGGACGCCACACCTTCGACGCGTAACGAGTTCCCGCTAGGCGTCAGAAAAGGCGTAACTCGTCGGATTCGATGCCGCGAAGTTCGTCGTAATCGACTTCGACGCATTCAATGCCACGTGATTCAGCGAGAACCCGTGCCTGGGGCTTGATGCTTTGGGCCACAAAGATGCCGCGCACTGGCTTCACGTCGGGGTCGAGATCCATGCGCTCGAGATAGCGAGTGAGCTGTTCGACGCCGTCGATTTCGCCACGACGTTTGATCTCAATTGCGACTGATCGACCATCTGCATCGCGGCACAACAGGTCGACGGGGCCGATGTCGGTGAAGTACTCGCGCTTGATGAGGCGAAGGTCATCGGCAATCGCAGTTGGATTCGCCGCGAGTAACTCCTGTAGATGCGCTTCGACGCCGTCTTTCTGCAGGCCTGGGTCCTCACCGAGTTCATGTGCTGAATCGTGATGCACTTCAACCAGCGTGATGGTGAGAATCTCGCCCTTGGGGTTGGTGATAACCCAGCGGCCTTCTTCTTCGGTGACTCGATTTGGTGCGTTCATCCAGTTCATCGGCTTGTACGCGCCACCATCGGAATGAATGGCCACACACCCGTCGGCCTTCACCATGATGAGGCGAGTTGCCAAAGGAAGATGAGCCGACAACCGACCGGCGTAATCAACGGAACAAGTGGCGATGACAAGACGCATGAGGTCGTCATCGTAGGCGCAGCGAACTAGTTGACTCCGCGCTTTTCGAACCGAGTCTTGATGAGTTCGCGGCGTTCCTGGAGGTCGCGGTAGGTAAAGCAATCGGTGGAACGGTCCAGTCCGATGCTGTCTTTCACGCCGGTGAGATCGATCTCGAAGGCAGAAGCATCGAAGCCAGCTTCCGCGAACAGTTTTTCGCCGTGGTTTTGAACGAAGTACATCGAGATCTGCGTGATCTCGGCGAAGATGTCGAGATCGGGGGCAAGGCGTGCAATTGCTCCGTCGAGGAAAACGAGATTCTTGACATAGAGCATGAGTTCCTTGGGCATACGTGCGCCGTAACCAAGGAGCATCTTCACGATCTTCTGTACTTCTTGGATCATTTCGTCGGGATCAGCGGTGGTGGGGTCGATTGTGGGAGCGCCGAGCCCGAGATCAGCGATCACCGCGTCGATATCGGTGTCGAGTGGAAGGGCGCCGAGTTCACACAACGCCGCGATCTGCATGTGGACGTCGTTCACGGTTGCGCCGAGCATGAGGCGAAGGAAGGCGCGGCGTTGGCGTTCATCCATGCGCCCGGTGATGCCAAAATCGAGCAGCGCAACCTTCCCATCGGGAAGGACGAAGAGATTTCCGCCATGGAGATCACCGTGGAAGATGCCTTCGATGATGGCGCCTTCCATGAAACCAATCATCCCGGTGCGGACGACTTCATGCGTGTCGACTCCCGCATCGAGCATTGAGTCGACATCGTCGAAGTTGAAACCAGAAAGTCGTTCCATCACCAGTACGCGTCGAGTGACGAGCGTGGGGTGAGGGCGAGGCACGATGTACCCGCGTTGTTTGAGGGCAACAAAAGATGCAGCAACATCAAGCATGTTTTGCGCTTCGAGGCGGAAGTCGAGTTCCTCGCTGATCGTTTCGGCAAAGAGCTCAACGAGTGCAGGCGGATTGGCAAGAGAAGCGAAGGGAAGGCGGCCAACAAGGAATGGTGCAAGCCAAGCCATCACACGGATGTCTTTGTTGACCAGCAACGCCACGGTGGTTCGCTGCACTTTGACCACAACGGGTTCGCCCGTGAGTAGGACTGCGGCGTGCACCTGCGCGATCGAGGCCGCGGCAAGTGGTGTTTCGTCGAAGGACGCAAAGATGTCCTCTAGCGGAGCGCCGAAATCTTCTTCGACTGTGGCGCGAACGACGTCGAACGGCTGTGCCGGGACTTGGTCTCGGCACTTTTTGAATTCGCTGACGAGTTCTTCGGGGAAGAGGCCTTCGCCAGAAGAAATGATTTGGGCAAGCTTGATGTAGGTGGGGCCGAGCCGCTCGATCGAACGACGAAGTCGGCGGGAGAGGTCGGCACGACTCTCTGCCCGGTCGCCGGCTTTGCCCTTTCGGCGCCCGGTCGCCCACCACATTCCGATCGCTGAACCGAAATCGGCTACGACGGTCACAGCGCGCTTTACGTCGGGCAAGCGGCGCGCTGAGGTGAGTTCGGGAAGATCGTGCTTGGTGAGCCAGCGAATGGAATCAACGACTTCGCGCCACGGCATGGAAGCGGGTTCAACAATCCAAGGCGGATCGTTCGAGAACGAGCCAATTGCAAGATCGGCCGGACCGCTCGCGGTGCCGGAATCAACGGAATCAGGGGCGACGGGGGGAGTCGACATCGCCCATGAGTGTACGGGCGAGTCGCAGGGATTCCCCGGTCGCGGCCTACATCAGGTTGGCGATGATTCCAAGGGTCTGGTCTGCAAATTCCTTGCGGCAGATCAGGAGATCGGGGAAATAAGGATCGGGGTTGTTGTACCGCATTGGAGAACCATCGATGCGCGACGCATGCAGGCCCGCTGCGAGCGCAACTGCTGCAGGTGCGCAGTTGTCCCATTCGTATTGACCGCCAGCATGCACATAGATGTCGGCGATGCCGAGAACAACGGCCATGGCCTTCGCTCCGGCCGAACCCATTTGTATGAACTCTGCGTTGAGTTCATCGGCCACGGCGTGGGCGACGAACGGTGCGCGAGATCGACTCACGACGAGTCGAGGAGCTTGGCCTTCAGGACGCTCTGGAACAACCGGAGGATTCGCCGTTGAGAGCACGAGGTCGAGTGACGGGAGCGATACCGCTCCGATTGTCGGTTCGCCATCGATGGCGAGGGCAACGTGTACCGCCCAGTCTTCGCGTCCTTCGCCGTACTCGCGAGTTCCATCGAGTGGGTCGATGATCCAGGCTCGTGAAGAGGAAAGGCGATGGCTGTTGTCACGGCCTTCTTCAGAGAGAACAGGGTCCTCGGGTCGGAGTTGTGCAAGTTTCTCCATAAGCCAAACGTGTGACTCACGATCACCTGCATTCTTGATTGATCGCTGGTCGAAACCTTTAGCGTTTAGATCGTTACGAAGTGAGACCAGCAACTTGCCCGCGTCTACGGCTAGTTGTTCGGCGACCGCGTGGTCATCAACTGCGGTCATCGTTGCTCTCCGGCTAGAGGTGGATGGCGAAACTGCCTAGGGGATTATTGCTGGCGGCCGAGTTCGATGGCGCGACCGACGAGTTTGCGCACTTCAGTCTCATTGGCGCCTTCGGCTACCAGTGTTTCGATGCGAGATTCGAGGTCGGCTGCGAGGCGTTCGTTGACGACAGGCGCAGTGGGTTTGCCTGGTTTGGCCAACGACCCTGGCGGGGAGACCTGAGTGACGAGAACCAGCGCGAGTGCAGCAATCGCTGTGATGAGGCCGAAGGTGATGGCGAAACCGTTGTTGTCCAGAATCGAGCCGGCGATCATTCCGCCGATCCCGAGTATGAACACAACGATGACGATCCGACGGATCCCTCTCGGTCCGATAGGTGAACCGAACTGGGGATCGTCTGCCGAGACCAAATCGACGCTCATCGGACGAGCGGCTTGTACTTGATGCGATGTGGTTGATCGGCGTCGGCGCCAAGTTCCTTCTTGCGGAAGGCCTCATATTCAGTGAAGTTGCCTTCGAACCAACGCACCTGTGAATCACCTTCGAATGCGAGCACGTGCGTAGCAACGCGGTCGAGGAACCAGCGATCATGGCTGATCACGACGGCACAACCAGCGAAGGCTTCGAGGCCATCTTCGAGTGCGCGCAACGTATCGACATCAAGGTCGTTGGTGGGTTCGTCGAGAAGAAGGACGTTGCCACCGCGAGCGAGCACTTTGGCGAGATGCACGCGGTTACGCTCACCGCCAGAAAGTACGCCGACCTTCTTCTGCTGATCGGAGCCTTTGAAGTTGAACGAAGCTACATAGGCGCGACCATTCATTTCCCGTGTTCCGAGCTTCACAATTTCATTGCCGTCGGTGATTTCTTCATAAACCGTCTTTTCGGAATCGAGAACGTCGCGACTCTGATCGACATAGGCGAGGTTGACGGTGGGGCCGACTTTCAGAGAACCACCATCGGGTTCTTCGCCTCCGGTAAACATGCGGAAGAGCGTGGTTTTGCCCGCACCGTTCGGGCCGATGACGCCGACGATGCCAGCGCGAGGCAACGAGAAGGAAAGGTCCTCAATGAGAAGTCGGTCGCCGAATCCCTTTGTGACTCCTTCGGCCTCGATGACGACATCGCCGAGGCGGTCGCCCGAGGGGATGAAGATCTCGAGGCCGTCGCCTCGACCCTGTGCTTCTTGAGAGTCAGCGAGCAATTGCTCGTAGGCGGAAAGTCGGGCTTTACCCTTGGCCTGGCGAGCCTTTGGTGCCATGCGCACCCATTCAAGTTCTCGAGCCAAGGTTCGGGCACGCGATGACTCTTGCTTCTCTTCTTGCTTGAGCCGGTCTTGTTTCTGATCAAGCCAACTTGAGTAGTTGCCTTCGAACGGAATGCCGCGGCCGTGATCAAGCTCAAGAATCCAACGAGCAACGTTGTCGAGGAAGTAACGATCGTGAGTGATGGCGACGACGGTGCCGGGGTAGTCACGAAGGAAGCGTTCGAGCCATGCCACTGATTCGGCGTCGAGATGGTTGGTGGGTTCGTCGAGCAGCAGGAGATCAGGCTTGCTCAGGAGCAAGCGGCACAGTGCGACGCGTCGACGTTCACCACCGGAAAGGGTGGAGACATCGCCATCAGAGGGAGGCAGCCGGAGTGCGTCCATCGCAATTTCGATCGTGCGTTTGAGGTCCCACGCACCTGTGGCTTCGATTTTGGCTTCGAGTTCAGCCTGCTCTTCGCCGACCTTCTCGAAGTCGGCATCGGGGTCGCCCCACTTGGCCAAGACAGCGTCGTAGCGCTCAAGCAGCGTGGCGGTTTCGCCCAGACCATCCATGACGTTGCCCATGACGTCTTTGGTCTCGTCGAGGTGCGGTTCCTGCTCAAGTAAGCTGACCGAGAATCCGGGGGAAAGGCGAGCTTCACCCGTGAACCCGTCGTCGAGGCCGGCCATGATCTTCAGGAGCGAGGACTTGCCAGAGCCATTCGAACCAATGACACCGATCTTGGCCCCTGGGTAGAACGAGAGGCTGATGTCCTTCAGTACCTCTCGGTCAGGCGGATAGAACCGGCTCACCTTGTGCATGGTGAAGATGAACTGTGCACTCATGGCGGGCAAGGGTAGTGACCAGATGGCCTGAAGTGTGAACTGGCGCCAAGCCCCGTGGCTGCAAGTTTCTCGCCAGACGCGACAGTGCCCCGCCGAAGCGGGGCACTGGTTACTGCGGTTGCGGCTGAAACTCAGCGGCGGGTTGCACGACGCTTGGTCGTACGACGCTTGGCCGGAGCCTTCTTCGCTACGCGCTTCTTGGTTGCACGCTTCTTAGCTGGTGCCTTTTTGGCAACGCGCTTCTTGGTTGCGCGCTTCTTAGCTGGTGCCTTTTTGGCAACGCGCTTCTTGGTTGCACGCTTCTTGGTTGCGCGCTTCTTGGCCGGAGCCTTCTTCGCTACGCGCTTCTTGGTTGCGCGCTTCTTAGCTGGTGCCTTTTTGGCAACGCGCTTCTTGGTTGCACGCTTCTTGGTTGCGCGCTTCTTGGCCGGAGCCTTCTTCGCTACGCGCTTCTTGG
>ERZ891134.127-NODE-127-length-65751-cov-7.590934_pt1 | contig 65751 bp, 63 predicted proteins | sample MGYA00520888_ERZ891134 | MGnify/ENA primary metagenome ERZ891134 (study PRJEB32303, sample SAMEA104408692) | aquatic metagenome | biome: Brackish water; feature: Coastal; material: water | place: Baltic Sea | collected 2014-10-23 | depth 10 m ... | reverse complement strand
CTGCTAAGAAGAAGGCTCCTGCTAAGAAGAAGGCAGCTGCTAAGAAAAAGGCGCCTGCCAAGAAAAAGGCAGTTGCTAAAAAGAAAGCCCCCGCTAAGAAAAAAGCAGCTAGCAAGAAAAAGCGTTAAAGTCGGGTTGCCGCTGCTTGCAGTGGCATACCGCTATGTAAAGCCGGCGATTCGCCGGCTTTTTTATTACCAGCCTGAGAGCCCGCTGAGGCCTAAACTAAGAATCAAATTGAGGGCCATTTTGACAACTCAGTTTGTTATCGATTTGTCTGCCTGGTCGACAGGGGGGCTGCTTGGATAGGGAGATGGTATATGGAGACGGTTGCACCTCAGATGCCTATTTTGTATCACTATCCGTCTTCACCTTATTCAGAAAAATTGCGCTTGGCGCTGGGCATGACCGGGATACAGTGGGGTTCGGTCATTGTCTCCTCGCAGCCTCCTCGGCCGTTATTAGATACGTTTCTCATGGGTTATCGTCGTATTCCGATTCTACAAGTCGGTGCGCATTTTTATTGCGATTCAAAGCTGGCCTTTGATGTGTTGGCCGAAAGCTGTGATCGGGTGGGGGCTAGCCGGTTATCGAACACTGAGGAATTGTTGCGCCAGCATGCCGAAGAGCGGGTGTTTTTTGCTGTGATCGCCGCAGTATCACCAATGAGAGTGTTGCGATTCCTTGCTCAGGATTTGGGCTTCTTCGGTACCTTTCAATTTCTGAAGGATCGCGCGCACGTGATGAAAGATTCAACAATTGAAAAAATGTCACGCCCCGTCGCTGAGGGGCTCGTTGAAGATTTTGTAGAGCAGCTGAATGAGCTGCTCAGACTCGATAGCTTTTTGGCTGGCGAACACGCGAGTTATCTTGATTTATGTTGCTATCATCCACTGTGGATGTCGTCACTCATTAACCGAGGGGCGATATCGTCATTTCCACCTTTGGTGCGAGCATGGATGCAGCGGGTGGCGGGGTTAGGTCACGGCAGGTCAATGGCGGTAGCTGGGCGCCAATTACATGACATGGTGGTTGCTGATGGGGGCGAGGGTTTTGTGGCCGAAGTTTCCGCTCCTTTTGAGCAAGGCTCGCTGGTTTCCGTCGCGCCGACTGATTATGCCCGCAACAGCACGGTAGGCGATTTAGTCGCTATGGATGGGCGTCAGACTGTGATTAAGCGGCACTTGGAGTCGGGCGATAGGGTGTTTTTGCACTTCCCAGCTAAAGGGTTCGAAGTAGCGGTGCTATAGGCTTACTGGAGCATCGGTTGGTAATATGCGTCGCCACTGTGCTGGCGATTGTCCGGTCCACTGGATAAAGGCCCGTCGAAAGTTGGAAGCGTCGTTAAACCCCATTGCAACTGCTATCGCTTCGACCGACAGGTCGGTGTTTCGTAAGTACCATCGAGCGTGTTTGACTCGAACTTGATTAAGGAGGCTTTGAAAAGAAGCGGCTTCGGTTTTAAGGCGTCGCCTAAAAGTGCGAGTGCTCATATTCAACATGGACGCCACTTGCTCGAGCTGGGGGTATTGTCCTTCTAGCTTATCGATTAATGCCAAGGTTTGTTCCGTGAGGCTGGCGCTGTCCGAGAGATTCGCCAGTAAGCGAGCGCACTCTGATTCATATAATGCGCGCAGCGTTCGGTTTGAGGAAGGTAGAGGTTGCCTGGTAATGTCCTTTGGTAGGCTAAACTCGGCTTTATCTGCATTAAAGTGTATCTGCTCGCCAAATATGCGCGTGAAAGGGCTTCGGTCGGCGGGTGAGGTAAAGGGAAAGGCGACTCTCATATTGGGCACCGCTGATTCCATTAAGTCTGACAGTGTTTTTTGTATCGCCGAGAAGATCACCTCGTAATTAAAGCGCTTCATTGGGTCTGTCTGATCCAGTACGACGACCATGCCATCGTAATCTGCTGTGCTGCTTGGGGCCCTAATCAGTTGTGTGCGAGTTCCTGTCAGTAGAGCGCCGTAGCGAGATAGGAGGTCGAGCACCTCGGCTAGGTTTGAGCAGGTTAAAAAGGCTTGTCCGATCACCGCGTGGGCGCTCAGATTTAAGCGTTGTCCTAGGGCCAATCCGATCGAGGGATCACTGGTTTGCGCCAAAACGTTCATTGTAAGGCGATCAGCCTCGTTAGCATTGACCCGCGCACCCAGCTGAGCGAGGGATGGCAGGGTCAACTGTGTGCCACTGCAGATGGAGTCGATGGAGCAGCCTCGTTCTAAGGCTAAATCGACCAAAAGCAGGATATATTGACTGGGAATAGAGCTACTTTGCATCGTGGTATTTGGCCATAAATGACCTTCTGTTGGCAAGTAATCACCTTGAGGTCGTGAGTGCTCCGCTAGAAGATGCGACTGATAACAGGAGATGCGTCATGAAGATTGAATGGAACGCCGAGTCGCCACGCAAAATTCAGCAGTTTGCCAACCCCGATTATCCAACAGAAAATCCGGATCTTGAGGATGTGCTGACCAGTGCTGATGTCGATCATGTTGCACAGATTTTCAAAACCCCGCTAACAGGTTCTTATAACTGGGATTATTCGGTTCAGGATGATCGGATCAAAAAGTTGTATGAGCTGGGAAAACAACTTAACTGGGACCCGCAGATCGATATTGACTGGGATCGCCCGTGGCCCGAAGAGGAGGGGCAGGCTGAGCTCATGAATCTCCACGATTATCCGCCCTATTTAGCACTGAGCAATAAAGAACGGGACGAATTTTGGCTACATATGAATGCGTGGAGTTTGTCTCAGTTTCTGCATGGCGAGCAGGGTGCGTTACTCGTGGCCAGTCAGCTCTGCTCCTGTGCGCCGACGTTTAATGCCAAATTGTATGCGGCATCACAAACCTTCGACGAGGCCAGGCATGTTGAAGTGTTTAATCAGTATATTCAGAAGCGTATTGGACTGATGTATCCCATTAACAGGCATCTGAATAGCATCATCGATAAAATCCTAACGGACCCTCGATGGGATCTTAAATTCATTGGCATGCAGATTGTGATCGAAGGCTTAGCCCTGTCAGCCTTTAATACCGCAAGGGAGACAACGCCAGATCCCGTATTAAAGGATATCGTGTACTTGGTGACGCGTGATGAGGCGCGGCATGTCACTTTTGGTGTGAACTACCTCGAGGGGTTTGTCGCGACGTTAACCGATGAAGAGCGTGAAGAACGTGCGCTGTTTGCTTTTGAGGCTTGTGCGATAAGCCGAGAACGTTTGGTGGCGACTGATGTTTTTCGACATTTTGGATGGGATGTCGAGGAAAGCCGACGTAAGGTGTTAGATGGATTTGTGATGTCGACTTTTCGAAACTTGTTGTTTCAACGTGTGGTGCCTAATCTGCGTAGGATCGGTTTGCTAACAGATAAGGTTCGCCCTAAATTTGAAGAGCTCGGTATTCTTGAGTATGAGACCATGTCTGACGATGGCGACATCGACTGGGTAAAGCTAGAGCGGCCCTTGGATACAGGGGAAGCACAAAGTCACGAGCAGAGTATGCTTGCGGCATTCCATGACGCGCTCCACCCAGATCAAGTGGCGACTAACTAGCATAGCCGGGCATAATAATGGGCGGCTTGATGTCAAAGTTGACCTGCGAAGGCGCGATGCACCGATAACAGTCTTAATGAGAGGGTTTGGGAAGTATGACGGTAATCACTTTTATCCAGCATGATGGTGCCGAAAGCATCGTCGACGGAGACGTCGGCCTGTCGCTGATGGAGACAGCGCTCAAGCACAATGTGCCGGGCATTGATGCGGATTGTGGCGGAGGGGCGATCTGCGGCACCTGTCATTGCTTTGTTGAAGTGTCAGGTGATTTGCCTGCTCCCGATGTGCAGGAAAGCGCAATGCTGGGACTGCGTCCAGACCGTGCTGACAATTCTCGTCTGGCCTGCCAGATTGTGGTGGCAGCTGATATGGCAGATCTCACCGTCCGATTACCAGAATTTCAGATGTAGGCATGAGGCAGCCAGTGATCCTATGTGTCCGCCGAGCAGCGGGCGTGATCATTGGGGGTCGAGGTTGGTTGATCAGCTACTGTGACTTGTCCATTGCAAGGTAATGATGCCTGAGCCTGGCCGTTTTCTTGCTGCCGGTATCGACGGGTGTCGCGATGGCTGGATCATCGCTGGCTGGGATGGCAGTGCGTGGACGCTCGAGCGCATTGCGACGTTAGCCGATGCGGTTATCCTCATGCGCCACCAATCCACGGTCTGTATTGATATACCAATTGGGTTGGCAACCAACGGCAAACGCCAGTGTGATTTGGCTGCCCGTCAGTTATTAGGTCATCGACGAAGTAGTGTGTTTCCTGCTCCACCAAGACTGGCGCTGAGCGATCGCTCCTACACTGAATTGAACGCTGCCAGCAAGCAGCGCTTTGATCGGGGCTTGAGTAAACAGACCTTTCATCTCTTGCCTAAGATTCGGGAGACGGAGGCGCTTTTGCGCGGAGCGCTTTGCAGAGGGCAGGAGTGGCTCGAGACGCATCCAGAGTTGTGCTTTACTGCTTTAAATCATGGCATGCCTATGCAGCACAATAAAAAAACTGATGCGGGCTTCAGAGAGCGAATAGACGTGTTAGAGCGATCCTCTCAGTATCCATTCATCCCCCTCGTGATGCAGATTCAGGAGCGCACTTTACGATCCCAGTTGCTGCGAGACGATTTGGTAGATGCACTGGTTTGCGGTGTTACCGCTCGCTTGCCAGCTGATCAGCGAATGAGTGTGCCGGTGGACGAGGTTGAGATTGATCAAGTGGGCTTAAGGATGGCCATTGCTTGTCCGGCTTTCCCTGCTTTATGTTAAGCCGGAGGTGCGATTGAAATGCCGCTTATGACAAGTCAGTTAAGAAGGCAGCGCCTGGTGCGACGATGGCATCGTGGCATCGCGATGCTCACCGCAGTGCAACTGTTATTGTGGACGTTGAGCGGTGTGTACTTCTCGTTCATCGACATCGACTATGTTCGCGGGCATCACTATAAAGCGGCGCCTTCAAACACATTATTTGATCTTGCTGAGCTGCAGAAAATTCGTCTATCTGGTCAGCAGATGACAATACGTGAGCGCTTGCCGGGCGAATTAATTATCGGCGTTGACGTAGAAGACGGTATGCAGTGGCGCAATGCCCAAGGCCATGAGCTCTCTTACTTGTCAGCTGCGGAGGCGTTGATCCTTGTGCGTCAGCGAACCACGTTGGATCCCGATGCCGTAGAGTGGGTCGATCGGACCATTCCGGGCAGTGAATATCGCGGTGCGGCGCTGCCATTATGGCGAGCATTTGCAGCCGCTTCGCCCAATGAGATCGCCTACATCAATGCCTCGTCTGGAGAAATAGTGGCGGTGCGACATGAGGCGTGGCGTTGGTGGGATTTTCTCTGGTCGCTTCACATCATGAGTTATTCCGATCGGGATGTGATCGGAACGTGGCTGCTAAAATGTTTCTCGGTACTGGCGCTCGGGACAGCGGTGATGGGCTTGTGGCTCTTTGCAGTAACGGCCCGTCTTCCAGATCGTCAAAAGAACAAAGGGGCCCAAAGGTAAGCGAAAAAGAGTCCGCAGCCATAGGCCAGCCATGACGATGTCAGTAGCCATGCATTGAGCCGGCGCATCTGCAAACAGCTAGCCGCCTTCTCGGGATCAATAGGGCAGGGAGCCCCTCGCTGCTGCCACGTGATCATAGAGCTGGCCGCCAAGAGCGCGCCTGCGACAATGAACAGTGGGCCTTTGTGCGCTGAGAGCCACATGATGCCGGGTACCGCGGAGGTTAGGCTGGCCATGACAGCGCCAGCGCCCAACGAGATCAGTACTGCCGGGAGCGCGCAGCACAGTAAGGTAGACGTGCTGCCAAACAGGGCTAGGCTCGGCATGACTGTGTCACGCCAATCGCCCCTCATGAGGAAATCCCGAGGGCCGCCTCGTCACGTCGTATGGCGGCAATACGATAGCCTGCTTGTACTGCTAATTCAGCGATTTCAGCGTCGCTCAATCCGCTGCCGGGTGATAAGACGAGGCTGAGTGCCTTGGTATCGAGATCGACATACACTGCCGCCACCTCGGGCCGACTACCAAAAATTTTGTTCATGGCAAGGGCGCAAAAGTCGCATACCACCCCCAGGACATCGGCGACAATTGGCGTGCCACCGGCTACCAGTGCCCGATCAATCTCGTCAGTGCGCGTCAACGTTGCGTGACTGTCCTGATTTGGTGCGTCGTCGCTGTGTTCTAAAGGGTGGGCGTGATGGTGCTGATGGTCGGGAGCCTCGTTTACTGCGGTATCCGATTCTCCAACTGCGGCGTCATGATGCTGATGCTCGCTACTATGCGGATGATCCTCGCTCCAAGCCGCTGGTGTTATGGCTAAACTGAGGGTGATGGCGCTGATGAAAAGCCGATGATTCATTGTTTACTCCTCTCAATCAGAGACGATAGGTAAAGTTTATAAGGGGCTGGTTGATGGAGAAGGTATAGCCTAGCTCAAGTAAAACAGGACCTTTAAAAAACCGTATTAAGGGTGTTGCGGTGAATGAGGTCCTTTCGCTAGGGCGATGATCGATTTCGAGCATCAGCCAAGTGTGTAGATCCCCTGTTTTTCCGATGTAAGGTGCAAACCCGGCGCGCGCTGCGTGCATAAACTGGGTGCCAAAATGACCCGCATCGAGGTAGCGCGAACGGTAACTCGCAAACAGCGAGCGAGTCTCCCAGTCAGCCATGAGGCCACCATGAAATGCAATGTCTTCGCCAAGCGGATTGCCACTCACACCCTCGGCCACGCCGACGCCGCCGTGCAGATAAAGGTTGCCCTGATAATCCTTTCCAAACCACCGTTTCGCAAGCCAGGTTGGATGGAGGGTGTATAGCGCATAGTCTTGATCTCGATTGCGCTCGCCTCGTAAACCAATCGACCATTGATGCGCTGGGGTGAAATGAACCAGCACAGAAGTGGCTTGCCGATCAGATTCTTCAATGAGCGTGAGTCCGCCAGTATAGGAGACCGGGCGCGCAAGACTCGCAGTGCTGCCGAGTGACAGCAGTAGTAGGGCGGCGCACAGTCGACGAGAGCTCACTTTTTCTTGCCTGTCAGAATCGATACTAGTTCGGTTACTTTTTCTTTACGATCATTGTTTGAGCCGCTTTCGAGCGCATGTTTCACGCATGTATCGACATGGTCTTCGATAATGACGGACTCAAGCCCTGATAATGCAGAGCGAGCCGCCTGGACTTGCCTGACCACGTCCACGCAATAACGGTCATCTTCAACCATTTTGCGCACCGCTCGTATTTGTCCTTCAATTTTTGCCAGCCGTGCATCGGCTCGACGCTTAGTGTCGCTTTGCATATTAGCCTACCCTGGGGGGGTATTATTGGATGGTTCAAAATATACCCTGTGGGGGTATAGTGTCAAGCCGCTTTCATGTGACCGAACTGTTGCAGTGGCAGAGGTAACGAACCATTATTGTGGGCCAAGCGAGCCGAAAACACAGGGGCGGAAAGGAGTCTTTATGGATGGGCATCCAGTTGCGTATTCACGACGAGTCATCACTGAGCTCATGGTGCCCAGTTATGCGAACTTTGGCGGTAAAGTTCATGGCGGCACACTGATGTCTCTGATGGATAAACTCGCCTATGTGTGTGCCAGCAAGCATGCGGGTAACTACTGCGTGACCGTGTCGGTAGACAATGTGCAATTTCTGCAGCCGGTTGAAGTGGGCGAGGTGGTATCGCTGATGGGCTCTGTCAATTATGTGGGGAAGAAATCACTAGTCGTGGGTATCAAGGTGACCGCTGAAAATTTGCAGGAGGGGATGAGTAAGCACACTAACACCTGTTATTTCACGATGGTCGCAAAGGGCGCCGATGGCCAAACCGCTACCGTTCCGCCCTTAGTGCTAGAAAGTGAGGAAGAGGTGCGTCGGTTTTGCAGCGCGCTCCAACGGCGTCGCATTCGTGAGGACGGTGTTGCCTTCATGAATCATTACAAGTCTTCGTTTATCAATGATGAAGCGGTGCGCAATCTGTTGTCAGACGAGCGATGCGTGTTGGCGATTCCAGCGTAGCCAGTACTGCGCATTAAGCGGCGGGCTTGCTCGCTGCCTTAAGGGGTTCGTCAGAGCGTAGCTGTAAGACCACTATTGCAGCAATCAGTGCCAGGGCAGCCATCAGAGTCAGCGCCATATGGTAATTGCCTTGTGATTCACGGAGCAGTGCCACGACTCTCGTGCCCAGGGCCCCGCAGAGGGTGTCTATCAACACTACGATTGCTAAAATGCGGCCATAATGAGTGCCGCTGTAATGCGATGCGACCAAAAGCTGAATGCAGGTAAAAGTGCCGCTGAAGCCAATGCCTGCCATGACAGCATAAAGGTAGAGCAGCGCTCTATCGAGCGCGGATAGCTGGGTCAGCAGCAGTAAAGCGAGTGCCAGTAACAGTACCGAAATAGCCATTACCTTGTGAAGATCAAAGCGATCAGACAGTAAGCCAAAGCCTAGTTTACCGATGACGGAGCTACCAAAAAAAAGACTGAACACCGCCGGCAGTAGCGTTTTAGCAAGGCCGATATCGCGAGCGAGATGGATAGACTGGTGTTGCGTGAGCGCAATGATGATGAACCACAGGCTGCCGGTAATAAAGATAATGGCGTAAAAGCGCCGCTCTTTGAGTGCCGCATTCAGTGATCCGACGCCGCGAGGGCTGAGTGAAGGCGGCGGAGCAACATTCTGACTCGCCAAGCGGCCATCCCGCAGCAGTAACCAGACACTGCCGAGTATCGCGATCCCGACGCCGAGCCCCGCAAACATAACGGTATTACGCCAGCCACTTTGTTCTAGTCCCATACCGATAATAAAGGGGAACAGCGCCCCCCCTAAGCTCGAGGCCATTAGCAGAATGCCTGTAGCGCGCCCGCGTCCAGCGCTGAACCAGCTCGTCAGCATGACCATGTTGGATACGAGTCCGCACAGCGACAACGCGAGTCCGAGCAAGGCGTAAACTGCAACCAATTGCCATAAGCTCTGGGTCAGTCCATACGCCAATAAGCCGCCGCATAGCAACAGTCCGCCCAAGGCAATAATCAGTCGTGACGAATAGCGATCTAATAACCAGCCAGCAGGTGGTGAGGTAAACGCACCGACAACGAAAAATACCGTCGCAGGCAGCGTGACTTCACTCGCGCGCCAGCCAAAGGTCTCGATGAGTTCGGGATAGAGCAGTGGCAGGGTGTGGAGCGTGATGCCATTAGATGCCATGTAAACCAGAAATAAGCCGCTCAAGACTGACCATTTGCGACGATCATGCGGCGTTGCTGGCATCGATTTGCTTCCTAGGAATATTATGCCGACACTACACTACCCGTCCCAGTGATGTAACGATGGGGTTCGAGGTTTTTGCGATGTGGGCATGCCGACATTGATGAGGCTAACTTTTTTTGAGGGCCGCCAATGTGGTAAGGAGACTTTGCGTTAGCGCATAGTGACAGGCATGCCTTGAAGGATAAGGGGTTTTTGTGAGCAGTAGTGAACACGTGGACGTCGCCATTATCGGTGCAGGTATCGCAGGCTCTGCTTTGGCCACAGCGCTGACGGATAGTGGTTTCAGTGTTCACTTGATAGACCGGAGTGATGAGCCGCTCGATACGGCACGGGGTGACCATATCCAGCCGGCGATGGCGCCGATCCTGTCCCGATGGGGTATTTGGGATGGCTTACTGGAAGCGGGCGGAGAAAAGCGCTTTGGTACCCGTTGGTTTGATGCATCTCATGAGCACATTGTCACGATTCCAGTGCCAGAGCACGCAGAATGCGCGCCTTGGTTTTTGTTCTTAAATCACGAAGATATCGGTCGTGTGCTACGCGATCGCGCCATCCATAACGGCGCTAAATGCACCTTAGGTGCGAAACGTTGGACTTTGACCAGAGCGAAAGCCTGCTGGCATCTGTCTTGGGAGTCTTCGCAAGGGACCGAGGCGATATCTTGCAGCATGCTGGTAGGCGCCGATGGCACCGGCTCGAGTGTAAGATCCCGTCTCGACATCGATATTCGGCGCCATCGCTACCAATATCCCATTGCGGTGTTATACGGCAGACAGCGAACGGTTCCTGACAAGCGGACGCTCGATGTTCATTTGACCCAAGATAGGATGCTGTCCTTGATTCCTCGAACTGGGGGCGGCACAAAAATCGGGTTTCCGATCGCGGTGGAGGAACTCGCCCTATTGCGTGACGCGCCAGAGCCTCACTTGCACAAGCAGCTCGGCGAATGGTGCCCGACGCTTGATTTTGAGACGTTAACCTTTGGCGCAATCTACCCGCCTGTATCGCAGCAAAGTGAGCCCTATCAAGGGGAAGGTGCTGCGGTACTCATTGGAGATGCGCGCCACGCGATGCATCCCGCGCGAAGCATGGGGATGAACACGTGTTTCCGCGTTGCAGATCAACTGGCGAGGATGATCTCTGAGCTCCCCCCCGGTTTTTCTGAACAGCAGGTGTTGCCAATACTGCAGCAATTTGATCGACAGTTTGCGAGTAATTTAGCGCCGATTCTCGCTGATAATCATGCGGCCGGGCTGCAGATGGATACCATTTCAGGCAACGGGTTTGCCGAGCTCACGGGGCAGCTACGCGCCGCCTCATCTCGCGCTAACGTCATGGAAGCAATGGGTCTCAAAGCGGCGGGGTTAGTAGTCTAGGTAAGGGTAAGCCGCGATGCCAAGCCTCTTGTCTAACGAGAGGGTCGTGAGTATGGATAGCATAATATGACTGAGGCCAGGCTTAATCGCGCGTCGCCTTGATCGGTGTTAACAGAGGAGGTTGGAATGCAAGTAGGATCATTTGTACCGGAGCAAAGTGGTTCGGTCTTATATGCGATGGCAGGCGATGATTGCTCACTGCATCACGACCTGGGATTCCTCACGCCTAAGCAGCAAGTAGATCACTATGAAAATCAGGTGCTCACTTGTGCGTTGCAAATCGCCTTAACGGGTCTGGGCAAGCAAGTAGATCACGTCGCGCTGGCCCAGGCATTTAAAGAGGCGCCGTGGCAGGCTCATTTACGTCACTACAGCCAACTGTTTCAAAAAATGGGGTTGGAGTCTGTGCCCTCATCGAACTGGCAATATCATCCCCTCGATGGCTTCTATGAGAGCGTGTCTCAGGCGTTGCCAGCAGTGGAGCTGCTTAACCTCTACATGTGGAGTGGCAGTAATTTTCCGCTGCATCAGGATCGATCGGCGCTGGATATGAGTCGTAACGTCAATTCGAAATTACACTTTGCGCAGCATGCCCCAATTGCAGGGTTGCCGGTTCCCCAGACTCAGGTGTATGCCAAATCCGCTATCGCAGCCGGTGACGCCGATCATTTTTTTGAGGCTAACGCAGGTGGACTGATGATGAAATTGCTGGGCCTTGCCGGTTCTCGCAACGTCTTCAAGGTGGATTCCACTGCACAGTGTTTAGAGCGCATCGAAGAATACGATAATGAGGTGCTGGTTTTACTCCAGCAGGTTTTGGATACGAGCGACTGGCAAGAAATGACAGTGGATCTCACCATCACGCCAGAGCGCATCGAGATCAGTAATGTGCGAGAACTATTATTTGCTGGTGGAAAGTGGGTGGGTAATTACTTGTCTCCCACACTGAAGGTCGCTGATGCGCATCGCGACATACTGTACCAAGTGGGGGAATATGCACGTGATCATGGCTATGTGAGTGACAGGGGGGTGAATTGTGGCATCGATTATTTCATCTCCGGTGATGACATTATGATTACTGAAATCAATGCGCGATGGACCGGCGGGCTCTTTCCCGCCCAATACTTACGGCGACTCGGTGTAGAGAAACCTGCGGTGGCTTTTTTCGACATGGTTGATTGTCAAGATAGAGGCGCGTTGGAAGCTTTTCAAAGCAAGCATTTGTACGCTAATGCCGATACTGATTTCTCTTATATCCCCATGGGATTTACGCCATTTGAGATGGAAATTGACGGTTCAGCGCGCTATTTTGTGTGGCAGATAGTGGTCGGTGATTTTGCTGCATTTGCTGACGCAAAAGCCCGCTCTCTGCCGGAGAGCGCGTTTCCTACCGCGCATTTGATTTTAGAAGAGGCCCTGAAATGAACAAAGTGGAGTTATCGGAACTGGATTTTTTTAGCGCTGAAGTGCAGGAATGTCCTTTTCATGTATACCAGCAGCTGCAAGAGGAGGCCCCGGTATGGCAGATGCCAGGCACCAATGTTTTCGTGGTGACACGCTATGACGATATTCGCGAAATTATCCGCGATCCCAGCCGCTTCTCGAGCAGTTTCAGTGCGTTACTCAACACGGGCTCTTCCAACGAGGAGGTTAACGCTATTTATGGTCAGGGTTACGAGATGGTCGAAACCCTGCTGACTCAGGATCCGCCCCGACACAGGGTGTACCGTAATCTTGTCAATAAAGTGTTTTCTAATAAGCGTATCGAAGGAATGCGCAGTGAGATCGAGAAGATGAGCAATGAGCTGATCGATGATTGGATCGATGAGCCTGAGGTGGATCTGCTGAACCGTTTTTGTGTGCCGCTACCGATCTACGTGATCTCAGATCAATTGGGAGTGCCTCGGTCAGAGCTGCCCCTGATTAAGAAATGGTCAGATGCCTCGGCGAGTCGATTAGGGCGGCTTGCCGATGAAGAAGAGCAGATTCAAAACGCCAAAGATATTGTTGAATTCCAGCATTACTTTGCTGCCTTGCTCGATCGTATGCGCGAGACACCCGAGGACAACATTATCTCCGATCTGGCGAATAATACGATTGACGAGGGGCGTTTACTGACTAAGCCAGAGGCTTTGGGGATGATTCAGCAAATTCTGGTAGCGGGTAACGAAACATCGACCAGTGCGATCGCAGGAGGAGTGGTATTACTGATCCAGAACCCTGATCAACAAGCGATGTTGCGGCAGCATCCCGATCTCATACCCGGGGCCGTTGAGGAGATTCTGCGGCTTGAAACACCCACCACTGGTATGTGGCGTCGGGCAACGGCAGACACAGAGATTGGTGGCGTCGATATCCCAGAGGGCGCTTTTTTGATGGTGCGTTTCGCCGCGGGCAATCGCGATGAGTCGATATTTACTGACAGCGGAGCAATGAGTGTGGCGCGGGAGAATGCCGATAGTCACCTGGCCTTCGGGCAGGGCACACACTTTTGTTTGGGCGCGCAGTTGGCGAGGATGGAATTGCAGGTCGCGCTGACGGCGCTGCTCAATCGCACCACTGACTGGGCGCTGGTCGAGGGGAAGAACTCGCTGAAGCATAGCCCCAATGTATTGTTACGTGGATTGACGGACCTCCACATCGCCTTTAGCAAGACGGGCCAACCGTTGTCCTAATCATCAATTCCTAAGGTCTAGTCATGAAGAAACCCGATTTTTTGAGTTATCAAGCGTTGCTCGACCAAGAGCGTGTCGCGGTGCCAGACGCTTTACGAGTTGATACTCAGCCCGAGATACCCTCCGACTTGATTGCGACGGATCGCTGGACAGATCGTGGGGTTTTTGACAAAGAGGTGGCGAATCTATGGCCGAAAGTGTGGCAGATGGTCTGTCGCGAAACGATGTTCCAGAAGCCGGGTGACTATTTTGTTTACGATATTGCGCGATATTCCATTTTGCTCGTGCTGACTGAGTCTGGTGAACTAAAAGGGTTTCACAATTCTTGCCTGCACCGTGGGCGCGCACTGAAATCAGGACGTGGTGTCAGTCATGAGATCCGATGCCCTTATCATGGGTTTTGTTGGCATCTCGACGGCAGCTTTAAGGACGCGTACTGCGATTGGGAATTTGATCAAGATGCGCTCAGTCAATTGAATCTGCCTGAGGTTCAGGTGACCTCATGGGGCGGATGGGTGCTCATTAATATGGACCCTGAGGCGCCGTCATTTGATGAGTACGCCTCTGTACTGGGGGAGCATTTTACCCGATGGACTCCTGAGGATCGGTATGTCTCGTTGCATGTTGAAAAGAAGATCCGGTGCAACTGGAAGGTGGCCATGGAGGCGTTTATTGAGTCTTACCATGCGATCCAGACGCACCCACAAATTTTATCGTTTACTGGGGGTGATAACTCACAGTACGACGTGTTCGGTGATCATCTGAGCCGAACTATTACGCCGCAAGGTATTCCCAACCCTGGGCAGGCTGATCGTTTTAGTGTGCGTGAGTCGGTCGAGGCAATGACCGGCCCAGACGGCTTTGAACAGGCGTTGGCACTGACCGGCAAGTCTGCCGATGATATCGGCTCCAGAGAGGCGATTGGCGCCATTCGGAAAGCAGAATTTGCTGCCTTTTTAGAGGCAGATAAACTGGCCTCGGTGACCGATGCCGAGACGATGGACTCTATTTTGTATTTGGTCTTTCCTAATTTTGCACCTTGGGGCGGCTTTCAGAGTCAGATTACGTATCGCTACCGACCCGATGGGATGAATGTGGATGGCTGCATTATGGATATTTATTTGCTCGACGGCTTTCCCGCCGACGGGCCGAGGCCCCCAGATGCAAAAACGATCCAGCTTGGTTATGACGACCGTTACGCTGAGGCTGAGGAGCTGGGGATGCTGGGGTCGTTATTTGACCAAGATGCCAACAACTTACCAGAGGTACAAAAGGGCTTGATGGCCTCTCGTTCTGGCCAAGTGCTCACGGCGAGTTATCAAGAGCTTCGGATTCGGCATTTTCATGCAACGCTGTCATCCTACTTGGATGAGCAGACTGTTTAAGCGCCCCAGCTTCAGCGCCCTCGATGCTAGTGCAGGGTTAGCGCAGGCGCTCACTCTGTCGTCAGTAGTTGAGGGCCATGCTAGCCCGACCATCTTTTGCCGTCGCGGTGGCAAAGCTAGGCAAGGCCTTCATCCGCTGCACCCACTCCATGCATCGCGGGTGGCGGTTAGCGTCAATCATGTCACGCTCGGCGCCGACGATCATATTGTAAGCAATCAGTAAGTCGGCGGCTGAAAGTGCGTCACCACCGAACCAAGGTGCTTCCTCAAGGTCTGCTTCGGCGAGCGCCAGAATCCGATCGAGTCGGGGCTGAATAAATAAGCTTGTCAGTCCGGCCACATAGAGTTTGACGAAGGGCTTTAAGAAGAACGGTAATTGCTTTTGCGAGATGGTCATCACCGTAGCCATGAGCTGCAGCGGCATCATCGAGCCCTGTGTCGCATGCCACCAAAATAGATAGCGAGCGCGATGCGGTGAGCCTGGCTCCGGCCTGAGGGAGTGATTCGGTGTTTGGTCTAGTATGTAGTCCATAATCGCGCTGCTCTCTGCCATCACGAGGTCGCCCTGTGTGATGACTGGTGCCGTGCCTATCGGCGATATCGCCTTGTACTGCTCGGATGCGGCCATAGTCTTGCTATCCCGATCATGCACGACGAGGTCGTAATCCAGTTGTAACTCCTCAAGCATCCAGAGCACTCGGAAAGATTGCGAATACTCGAGGTGGTGTAGGGTGATTCTGTCTGTCATGGAAGGCGCCTTCACTGGGCTGGTGGTTGTATCTGACTTGGTTATACCGGCTGGGGTGCCACTTGGATGTGTCTCACGGGCTACAACGATTGTGCAGGAATGCGCTCATCGAAAAGATCAGTCCGCATCGGAGATGCCGACATTCAATCCCTTGACGCTCAGGGTACAAAACCCAACCAGAGTATCGTTTGGGTGGCAAGATACAGTGCGATGCCCGTCCAGATTACGGCGAGGATGACGAGGACGATGCCGTCCTTTAACCAATCGGGCCATTCAAAGTCGAGCCTTGCGAGGATTACCCACGGCGCAGCGATGTATGCCAGAGCGATACAAATATCAATCATCAACCAAAGAAACTGTAGCAATCGCCATCTCCCTTTTTCTCAGGGACCACCATACAGCAAGGGGCGCAGTCTATGCCTGTAGGTATGAGGGATGACTTTTGAGGATGCCTACCTCATCGCCGTCTACCGAGATGATCAGCAGCACGCGCCAGCCACCCAGTTTTGGTGAGTGCTTTGAGGATGCCGAAGAGTATTGGCAAAACAGCCACGAACGCGATAGGCGCGCCGACCCAGAGCAGTAACCCATATGCGACAGACATACCTGTGGAATCCGTCCCGCCTGCCGGCTCGCCAACTGTCAACAATGAGCTGATGCCGTACGCAGCTCCTACTAAGACAGGGACGGTGATGAAGGCGAAGAACCAGCCGTTTTTGTTTGATGACATATCACGAACCTCTTTCGCTTAAGTTTAATGTATTAGGGACCCTATCAGGTGCCACGCCCTATTTACTCAAGCGCTTGGGACTCATGTCCTGTGGACACAGTGAGCACGATGAATACTCGATTCACTGTGAGCCGATGGCTCATGATGCACTGATCCTTGCGGTGCTCATTCTTGCCTGCCGAATTTCTGGGCTTAGGATTTACATGGCCTGACGACGCCATTTACTTCTGCGAAGCGTCCCATGAGTGGGCGTTTTTGAACGTTCCATTCGACAGAAAATCTATATTTTATGGGTGTCTCAGGGCACAGTGGCCTCCCCGCCAGGACTCGAACCTGGAATCACCGCTTAGGAGGCGGTAGTTATATCCTGTTTAACTACAGGGAGTGGCGCGCCGATTCTACCTCAAATATGGGGCGGGTTTATTCTATGGCTTGAGGGCTTGGTTCAATGCGGGAGGATTGGGATCTAGCGTTCAATTGTTGGCTGTCGGACTCGATAAACAATCACTAGGCTGTTAGGTAACCGATAATCTCGGACTCATTACCACGAAAGAGGGGCGCCTGCGCCCTCTTGGCCATTTGGTAGCTGTACATCGGATCGTAGTATTGCGTGAGTAGCGTTTCGATCCATTTTTTATGTGGCTCAGGATCGCCCAGACGATGACTACTGAGCGCGGCGGTCAGATCCGCATGTAGCGCGGTGTATCGCGCGTCACCAAGACGCTTTTGAATACGGCTGAGTGCGTCAAGTAGCCCCAGCTCGAATTCAGTGAAAGCGCTGTCCCAGTCAGCTGATAGGGCCAACAATTCCTCAAGATTACTGAGGATATAATTATCGTAAGAGTGCTGAACTCGATCTTCCAGAGGGACCTCGAGCTGGATCCAGTTAGCATGATGGCGTGCTGCTTGTAGCGGCAGAGGGAGGGCGCAGCGTCCAATGAGTCGGCCTTCGTCTTCCACAATAAGGCGCGATGGATCCTCGGTGTAACGTTTTGCCATTTCGATGCCCACCGCGAGCTCGAAGCTAATTTGGGTTGGCTGCGCAGTGGCGCGTTTGCCAAATGCTGATCCGCGATGGTTGGCGAGGCCCTCTAAGTCGATGCTCCCCTTGATAGGGTTTCCCGCGAGTCCTTCGTTGAGAACGCGGGTTTTTGCTGAGCCTGTTTTTCCGCCCAAGAGTAATAGGGGGGTGTCAGTGCAGGTCTTTTCCACCGCATCCATGAGCCAGCGCCGCATCGCTTTGTAACCTCCGCGAATGCGCGGATAGCGTATCCCTTGTTCTTTGAGCCATCGTTGTGCGATCTCTGATCGTAAGCCGCCACGGAAACAAAACAGGGCGCCGTCGGGATGTTGCTGCGTGAAACGGATCCACTGCTCCAGGCGTTCTGCCTTCAACGCTCCGTTGACGAGTTCATGTCCAAGCCGGATGGCCGCCTCTTGTCCCTCTTGTTGATAGCGTATCCCCACCGCTTCTCGCTCATCATCTACCATGAGGGGTAGATTTACGGCGAGGGGTAGACTGCCTTGACTAAACTCGACCGGCGCCCGCGCATCAATCAACGGTATATCATGGAGAAAAAGTGATTCGAGGTCGTCGATCTCGTCCATCACGCTGAGGGCAGTATGATTTGTGATGTCGGACCAGATTGATCGCCGAGTAAGCCAATGACCTCCTGAGGTAAGCCGTTTTGATGAAGTGCTGCCTGCACTTCGTGCAGAGACGCTTCGGCGACGGCAATGAGTAATCCCCCGCTGGTTTGTGGGTCGCACAATATGGCTTTGTCTCTGTGTGTCAGCTCGGGCAGTGCAGCGCCATAAGCGGTGTGATTTCGCTCGGTTCCGCCTGGCACGCATCCCTTGGCTATATAGTCATCAAGCGCCGGTAATTCAGGAATGCGGCTGAGGTTCAGCGTGGCATCCAGCCCGGCGCCATTGCACATTTCGAGTAGATGGCCCGCCAGGCCAAAGCCTGTGACATCTGTGATGGCATGGACGGCGCTCATTTCGGAGAGCCTTGCGCCGATCGTATTGGCTTGGCACATCACCTCCGTAGCGAGCCCTTGATGCTCGGCCTGTAACTGGCGTTGTTTTTCGGCGGTGGTATGTATACCAATACCGATAGGCTTGGTTAACAGTAGGCAGTCGCCAGCCTTTGCCGCGCTGTTACGTTTGAGATGCTGGGGAGATACGATCCCGGTCACCGCTAAGCCAAAAATGGGTTCAGGCGCATCAATACTATGTCCGCCTGCCAGCGGGAAGCCCAGCGCGCTACAAACATCCCGGCCGCCGCGAATGACAAGATTCGCGATAGCGGGGTCTAAGACATTAACTGGCCAGCCGAGAATGGCGACAGCTACCAATGGTCTGCCCCCCATGGCATAGATATCGGAGATGGCATTGGTTGCAGCGATCCGACCAAAGTCGTAGGGGTCGTCAACTACGGGCATAAAGAAGTCGGTTGTCGACAAAATGACCTCACCGTCGGGCAGTTCAACAGCGGCCGCATCATCTCGAGAATGGTGACCCACCAGCAACTCGGGAAAGGCAGCGCGCACCTGCTCGGAGGGCTCTCCAGCAAGAATCTTTGACAGTACGTCGGGCGCAATTTTGCAACCACAGCCCGCACCATGGCTATATTCTGTTAATTTAACGGTTGTCGGTTCCATGGATAGGCGTCCAGCGCTCGGAGGATCGAAATCCTAACGCTTTGTGTTTGAAAAGCAGAGACTAGTATTGCATTTTTTATAGGGTGTTCAGGTTGTATCACAGGATCATTTTGAGGGTTTTGGGGGTGTTTCGCTTCCTGAGCAGGACAGCCTGTCTGTGTTGGCTGTGCTGCTCGACTGCGGCAAGCAGTGACGCATCGCCAATACCCTCGCTAAATCAGTGGTCGGACGAGCGGGCGCTCTATGAGGAGGCGCTGGTAGAGCTTGATTCAGGGGCAGGAAATCGCTATCGCGAAATACGATCGGCCTTAGCAGACTATCCGCTTGGGATTGATCTCGACTTTTCAACCAATTTGGGACGCCTCCATGATATGACGCCTGCGGAGGCCCAGACCTTTATTGCTCGGGCGCAGGGTACGCCGCTTGCGAGTCGATTCTTGGTCGCGTACCTGCGACACAAGGCCCAAGATCGTCGTTGGCGCGCTTTTTTAGGTGTATTGGACGGGCCACCTGCGATGGTGGAACTGCAGTGTCACTACTATCGCGCGCAGTTAGCCACTGGTGAGCAGGCAAAGGCCTATGAAGGTGCTGCGAATCTTTGGAACGTCGGCTTTTCACAAGATGATGCCTGTGATGCGTTATTTGATCGGTGGATGGCGGCCGGTGGGCCAGACGATGCACTGATTTGGTCGCGCGCGCTCAAAGCCTTTGAGGCGAAGAATGGACACCTCATTCGTTATCTGAAGCGTTTCGCCAGCGAGCCATTGCAGCGGGATCTGGATGAGCTGGGTGCCGTGTATCGGCGGCCATCGCGTGTGGAGGGCCGGCACTACCAAGACACGGAACGGCATGGCGATATCGTGGCCTATGGCGTCGTCCGTTTGGCTCAGCTGAGCCCCAGTAGGGCCTATCAAGCCATGACGGCATTAGCTCATAACCACCGTTTAAGCGTTGATCAGTCTGACCTGATGAGAGGCTCGATTGTGCGTCACAGCCTTTTCGCCGAGCGAGCACCTGCGCCTAAGCGCTGGGTCGATACACAAATAGAGCGACTGCGTGATGACGAGTTAACACTCATTTGGTTACGCAAGCAGATTGCGCAGAGTGAGTGGTCTGCTATGCAGCGCGGCTTGGGCTGGCTGTCTGAGTCGGTGCGTGACCAAGATCGATGGCGTTACTGGGACGCACGCAGCCGTGATCAGTTGGGCTTGGGGTTAACAACAGACAATTGGCAGGAGCTTGCGCAAAGTAGAAGCTTTCATGGGTTTTTAGCGGCAGATTATGTGGGCGTTTCTTATCAGCTCAGTGAGCGCACACCGCCGGCATCCGATAGGCCGCAGAGCCAAGCCATTTGGTTGGGAATAGGAAGGGCGCAGGAGCTATTGGCGTTAAATCAGCAGAGGCTGGCTAAAGAGCAGTGGCGCCACACGCTCAATCAGGTCTCGACGACCGATCGCGAGCGCTTAGGCGATATCGCCATCGAGCAAGGCTGGTTCGACCTCGCAATAGACGCCGCCAACTCTGGGGCGATTTGGGATCGACTTGATCTACGGTTTCCCGCTGTTCACTGGGGCGAGTTTCAACGCATTGGCGCAACCCAGCAGATTGACGCCTACGAGCTGATTGCCATTGCCCGACGCGAGAGTGGGTTGTATCCGCTCGCGCGCTCCGAAGTGGGAGCCAGGGGGCTGATGCAGGTTATGCCATCAACGGCTCGCAGCATGGCCGCAAAGCAGCATTTTCGCTATCGCGGCGACGAATCATTGTATCAACCCGATACGAACATCACGCTAGGTGCGACTTACTATAGCGAACTCATGCAGCGCTATGAGCGCAATCGAGTGAAGGCGTTAGCCGCCTATAACGCAGGCCCCAGCCGCGTTAGGCGCTGGTCTTCTGGCGCGCTGCCAATTGATCAGTGGGTGGATTCATTGCCATTTGGCGAGACCCGTGAGTATGTGCAAGCGGTCCTTGCTTACACTGTCATTTATCGCACTCGCAACGGGGTGGCCACGTCTTTGTTATCCGCCTCTGAACGTGCGGCGCAATATTGATTGATATGTTTCTCTCGAGGAGTAGGTAATGAAGGCACTACAGATGCAATCCTGTGTTCATGAAAATGCCACCGTGGAGTGTGCGTTAGTAGAAATTACGATTCCCGACCCCCAGCCAGATGAGGTGGTGGTGGCGGTTGAGGCAGCGCCCATTAATCCCTCTGATTTGGGCTTAATGTTCGGTGCGGCAGACCTGTCGAGCGTGCGAGAAGTGGAGCGGAATGGCCAGCCAGCGTTATTGCTAGACGTGCCCGCAGCGGCCATGCGGGCAATGGCGCCACGCGTTGGGCATTGGATGGCAGTTGGTAATGAAGCGAGTGGACGGGTGATTGCTGCGGGGGACGCTGAGGAAGCGCAAGCATTGCTTGGTCAGCGAGTGGGGATGTTTGGTGGTGAAATGTACGCGGCTTACCGCTGCTTACCGGCGGCGCAATGCATCGCATTTCCCGATACGATCAGTGCTGAACAGGCTGCGTCGTGCTTTGTGAATCCCATGACGGCGCTGGGTTTTCTCGAAACGCGTGACATGGAGGGACATGGTGCATTGGTGCATACCGCTGCGGCCTCCAATTTAGGTCAGATGCTGGTGCGGCTTTGCGAGGCGGATAAAATCCCTCTGGTTAATATTGTTCGCTCTGAGGCCCAAGTTACGTTGTTACGAGACATGGGTGCCGAGTGGGTGTTGAATACCGAGTCGGAGCGGTTCATGCAGGAGCTGATCGAGGCGCTTGCGGAGACGGGAGCAACTGTAGCTTTTGACGCGATAGGCGGCGGTCGTTTGGTTAATCGCATTTTAACGGCGATGGAGATTGCGGCTGCGCAAAGTGGACCGTGGTCCCGTTATGGCTCGGAAGAGATTAAGCAGGCCTACATTTACGGACAGTTGGATATGAGTGCGACGGAATTAACCCGCGGCTACGGCTGGGTATGGTCCGTCAGTGGTTGGTTACTGACGCCCTTTATGAATCGTGCGGGACCTGATCGCGTCGCGCGAATGCGGCAACGCGTCGTTGATGAGATTGACAGCACTTTTGCAAGTCATTATTCCTCGCGGCTTAGCTTGCAGGATGCGCTGTCAAGCACCGCAATGGCCCGCTACGGAGCCCGGAAGACAGGACAAAAGACGTTGTTGCAAATGAACGCTTCAGCCGCCGGATAGCTTTACGACATACCCCAATGCTTGCAGCTTTTGCTGGCAGGGAATGCGCTGATCCCCTTGTATTTCAAGGTTGAGATCTTTCACGCCGCCGCCAACACCGCACTGCTGTTTGAGTTGTTTAGACAATATCTTTAAGCGCTCAGGATGCTCTGGAATGCCTTCGATGACGGTGACCCATTTACCGCCTCGCCCTTTTTTTTCGAGCCGTATGCGGACGATGCCATCACCGACTGATGCAGGACGATTCGCTCGACACACGCAGCCGGTAACAGGGCGCTGGCACTGTGGGCACAGTTTGCCCCCGTCGGTGCGGTATACCGACCTGGTATTGCTAGATGAAGCCAAGAGGTTGCTCCGTCAGTCAGTGACGGAGTTATAGTAGCATTGAGGCAACGCAGTAATGGAAACCGATATGAGTAATACCGCTCAGTTAGAGGCGCAACTCGCTTTTTTAGAAGATGCGGTTCAGACGCTGGATCAGGCATTGTCGCAGCAGCAGCGAGCAATCTTGAAGTTGGAGCGGACTGTGGATATTTTGCGCGAGCGATTAGGTGAACACAGTGCCCGACTTGATGCGGTAGCGGACGGATCGCCTGAGCCGCCCCCACCCCATTATTAACGACCCTGCTCCGTCGCTGAGCGACATAGCCACTGCAATTTGATAACTAGAGAGTGCATATGAATTGGCGTGTAAGTATTTTGATATTGTTAGTTTTTATAGGCGGAATTTTGGTGCTTGCAGCAATTGCCACTCGGCCTCCTTCCGCGCCGGAGCACGAGATTTATGTCAACGGTCATGTGCTCACAATGGATGCGGCTGGGACGGTAGCCCAAGCCGTGAGTTTGCGCGAGGGGCTGATTGAGTCTGTTGGCTCCTCTGAGGCGATATTGGCGCTAGCAGATGACCGCACGGTAGTCGTCGACCTGAGAGGACGCACGGTACTGCCGGGGTTTGTTGATGCGCATGGTCATTTTCCGGGATCTGGCCAGACGGTTTTTTCTGCAGATCTCAATAGCCCACCCATTGGTGAGGTCACCAATCTGTCGCAGTTGTTGGCGCGTTTAGCCCGCTTCGCGCAAACGCGCAGTGATGGCTGGATCGTAGGTCATGGTTATGACGACACATTGCTCGCTGAACGACGCCACCCCACTCGCGATGATCTCGATAAGGTGGCGATTGATCGTCCGGTGGCGGTCATTCATGTTTCCGGTCACTTGGCCGTCGTTAATAGCGCCGGCCTAGCAATATTAGGGGTCGACGCCGAATCACTCGATCCCGAGGGCGGTGTGATTGTAAGAGACCCAGATTCAGATGGCGGTCGACGTCCTAATGGTGTCTTGGAGGAAACCGCAGCGCGAGCAGTGTGGGAGTACACCCTAGACCTGAGTGCGATGGATGCTTTGCGCATGACTACACAGGCAGCAGAGGAATATCTCGCTGCGGGCGTCACAACTGCTTCGGCAGGGGGGATGCCTGGCAGCGTGGCAACATTACTGGGACTCTTGAGTCAGGCGAATCAGTTTCCGCAGCGAGTGGCATTGTTCCCGCTGTATGAAGAAGTGGGGGAGCAACTGCTAGCGGGCACCACGACGCTAGCGGGCTTTGCAAGAGCTAAGGTCTCGGTCCCGAGGGTCAAAATCATTGCGGACGGCAGTATTCAGGGTTACACCGGCTATTTGTCAGCGCCTTACCATGTGCCGTTTAAAGGCGATCCTGACTATCGTGGCTACCCGTCGGTGCCACGTGAGGTACTGTTTCAGCAAGTAGCTGGGCTCTATGAGCGGCGCATTCAAGTGGCCATTCATTGCAATGGCGATGCATCAATAGAGGACGGACTAGATGCCATTGAATACGCAATGCAACGGCATCCGTGGCCAGAGGCCAGGCCCCTGATGATTCATGCCCAAATGACCCGCATGGACCAAATTGCAAGGATGGCTGAGTTGGGCGTAACGCCCAGTTTTTTCTCGGCGCACACTTATTACTGGGGTGATCGGCACGCTGCGATATTTATGGGCCCCGAACGCGCCGCCAATATGAGTCCGGCTCGATGGGCTCTAGATGCGGGTGTCCGATTTAGCTCTCATCTTGATACTCCTGTCACGCCGATGCTACCGCTGCAGGCAGTTTGGAGTCAGGTGGAACGAAAGAGCACTAGCGGTGCGATAATTGGGCGTGATCAGCGTATCGATCGCCTCTCGGCGCTCCGTGCTGTGACCATTGATGCGGCTTGGCAAGTTTTTATGGATGATGTTATCGGCTCAATTGAACCGGGGAAGCATGCCGATTTGGTGGTGCTCTCTGGCAATCCATTGACTGCGCCCGACGTTCGGTCACTCAAGGTCGACAGAACAATCATAGCCGGCGCGACCGTTTACAAGCGGCTCTAGTGGAACTAGCGGCTTAAGCGGTGCTGGCGCTTCAGGCGGGCTCGATGCCGAACGTGGCACGGTCGACCTGAACAAAAGTGGCGGTGGCGGTTGCTGTGATGCTATCGCCGCATCGCATCTCAGCTTTGACCTCGGTCAGTCGCTGACTGAGTGCCTCGGCGACAGCGCTAATGGTGATGACCTGTCTCAGCGGGGTTGGCTTGAGATACTGCACGGTTAATCCGCTGGTCATGCCGGGTTGCCCCATATGTACATGAGTCATTCCCATTAGGTGGTCGAGCACGCCCGCAACCCACCCACCATGAACATGCCCGGGCGGCCCTTCAAAGGCTTGACCAAATGTCACAGTGCCGCGTAATTGTTGGGGCTCAGCATGCCAGGTGAGCTCAGGTGAGCATGGATGGCTTCGACCGGCCATGGCAACAAGCTCTCCCATGATCGTATCCATGCCGTCGGTCGGTCGCCGCCGCGCCATATCCATGAGACCCCCAACGTGGGGAAAACGATTCAGCGTCTCGGTGAAGCGGGATAGCTCATGACTCAATGCCATCGCTTGCGCTGGGGGAATATCGGTACTGATTAATTTCTCGTTCAACTGGCGTGCGGCCGATGCTAGTTGATGTCGCGCGCGCCAATAAGGATCATCCGCGGCATCGGCGTTGTCCGATAGAGGTGTTGTCATCTGTTAACGGTATCCGGTTGATCGCAGGGCGGTGTGCCATTCTCGGAGGTCGTTGACTAGGGCTTGCGGCTGCTCTAATGCCGCAAAATGGCCTCCCTCCGCATGCTGATTATTGAAAGTGATGAGGTTTTGGTACCGCGTTTTGGCGAGTCGCTCCGTGCAGATAAAAAGTTCTTTCGGAAAAAGCGAGATCCCCAGAGGGGCTTCAATGGCGCGATAGTCGGGGGTTTTAAAGCTCTCCCAATATAGCCGAGCACTGCTGCCACTGGTGTTGGTCATCCAGTAGTGCGTCACGATATCTAGCAGGATATCTCGAGATATCGCGTTCTCAGGGTGTCTGATGTTGTGCCGAACGGAGTCAGTCCACTGCGCGTACTTTTCGATGATCCATGCCATTTGGCCGGCAGGGGAGTCTGCTAATGCGTAGGCTAATGTTTGTGGCCTCGTACTTTGTTGATTCGAATACCCGGCTTCATGTGCCTGATAGTTAAGTGCGGCCGCCATGGTGGCTTGCTCGCCGGTGTCCGTTGAAGAGAGCGTCTCGTCATCGGGCAGTACCAGCGGCAAGTTCACGTGTCCGGCTTGGCAGTGTGATCCTTCATTCAGCAGCAGGGCGTGGGTAACCAAGGATCCCCAGTCACCGCCCTGAGCCACATACTGTTCGTAGCCAAGGCGCTGCATCAGGGTGTCCCACATGCTGGCAATGCGATCGACGCCGACACCGGCTTCGGTCGGCTTAGCCGAGAAACCAAATCCAGGCAGGCTGGGCATAATAAGATGGAAGGCGTCGTCTGCCTCACCGCCCCACTGTGTTGGGTCGGTCAGGGGCCCAATAATGTCGAGAAACTCTAGCACCGACCCCGGCCATCCATGGGTCATTAGTAGCGGTTTGGCGTGGGTATGTGGGCTGCGAACATGAATGACGTGAATGCTGACGCCATCGAGCTCAGTCATCCAGTTTTCGTATTGCGAGAGCTGATTGGGCACTCTCTGCCAATCGTATTCGTCTTGCCAATAGCGCACGAGCTCTTGGCAATAGCTAAGGGGTACGCCTTGCTGCCAGTCCTCAACGGTCTCGGCTTCAGGGTAGCGCGTCTGCGCCAACCGTTTTTGTGCGTCGTGAACAGCGTCGTCATCAAAGCGGGGTGTGAAGGGCTCGAGTGAGTGATTCATGGCGTCATGCCTATCAGTGGTCGAGCGATGAAGGTAACGCCCCCTGCGCCTTCCCTCAAGTGCTGTCTCAGAAATCTAGCGCTGCGTAGGCCTCTCTCAACCAGGGTTGTAATGCGGCTCTCTCCTGTGCGGTTTCGCGTGTGCGCTGGCGCAGGTGCGTAGTGCGTGGCTCTCGATCAAGAAACAGCTGCCCGCTTATTTTATCGGCCTCACGAGCGCGTGCTAGCCAGACGATGGTGTCAGCACCTTCCTGCGAGGACCGCAGAACCCGATGCGTGAGGCGCCGGAAGCCCGGCAGTGCACCTTGCACGCCGGGCGTGTCTGCCCAGCCGGGATGCATCGCATTGACCACAATATCGTCGTCTTGCCATTGCGCCGACCATAATTCAGTGAGCACCGTCAGCGCGCGCTTCGCACGGGCATAGGCGATGGAGCCGCGATAGTCATTTTCTGACATTACCAATGATTCACACTCAAGCTTCTGCGTGTACATCCCCCCTGAAACGACATTGATAACCCGAGCCGGGGCATCGTGACCCGCTAACAGGGGATGCAGTGCTTCGGTCAGGCGCCACGGTGACAGCAGCAGCAACGCGGTGCTCCTCTCAATGCCTTCTGATGTCTGATCGTAATCGTTGAACAAGGCGCCAGCGTTATTGATTAACACATCAATGGGCCTATTGGCGCGCAGCAGGCGCTCGCTGAGCGCATTGACCTGACTCAGTAGGCTGAGATCTGCAAGCTCCACCTGATCGGCTTGTCGGCCAGTCCTGTCGTGCAACGCTGCTTGCATCGTCGTGACTTTATCAGGGTCACGGATAACAAGAGTGAGCGAGGCCCCCGCTTCAAGAAGCGCCACGGCGGTTTCGAACCCTAGGCCTGCACTGGCGCCCGTGAGTACCACATGCTTACCCGTCATGTCGGTACTCATCGGTGCCCAGCCGCGGCGACCCCTCCGATATCCTGCCTTCGTAAAACACGCTAGGGCGGTTAACAGGTTTCGGTCTCGTTTTGCCGTATCGAGGCTTACAGCGGGTGATGCATTGTTATCCTGTAGCGCTTGCCTGAGACCCAAGAGGCTTTTGCGACCCATTTTTCGCATATTGGCTTCGGTTGTTCGGGCGAGGGTGCGTAAACCGTAATGGTAGGTAAAGTCGGCTCGATAGCTGATTTTTGTGCCGTTGCCTTCTCGGGCTTCGAAGCTGATGACATCTCGTACAGTGAACCAACGACTTTTGCCCTCGAGCACTATCGATTGCCAGGGGGTGTACTCCACGATGGTGTACTGGATCGATATCGTCGTCGGGCCGGCCCGGCATACGAGCGAAAACTCACTGCCCAGCCCAACGGGTTCGCCCGTACTCTTCGTGGCGCAAAGCGCTGTCGCGTCCCATTCGACAGTGGTGCGAAAATCGGCCACGTACCGAAAGCAAGCCTCAACTGGGCGTTCAACTTCAATTACTTCTTCCAAGGAAATCATCGTGGTCACCGTGATTGAATCAATGAGCTTACGGCTGTGCCGTCGCCTCAGTTCATCTACCCGTGTGAATCTGACGATCTGAAAGGTGTTTAGGGTTCCTCTACCCACACAACGCGCAGCGGTTCGCCAAAGTCGTCATACACCACTTGTTTGCGTTGACGCGGCGGTCTTCGGCGCGCCGCTTTGCTCTGCGGGCGCTTCGTTGCGCGCCGAGCATCGAGTGCGGCGACGACATCATTCAACGGTGTTCTAGAGACCTTTGCGTCGGTAAACAGTGGCGCGGGAGGTGGCATTTCGTTGCGCTCATAGGCGCTCTCGCCTCGCGCTAATTCCTGAATGCTGCCCCCCGAAGACAGGAACGCGGCCGTCTGCTGAGAGAGACGACGTCGCAGTTCTTGTTTAGAGGGCGGCTTCTTCAATTGGGTTTCTCCACGGGGGGTATTATAAGCTGGGCGCACTGTGTGCGAAAGTGAATAGGCGGCGCCAGACGGCGCTGTTTCTGGTTTAATGCCACCCTCATGAAGGTGGTAGGGGAGTGTCTCGGATTGATGCGAAGGGCTATGAGTACCGCTAATAGGTCGTCATTAGAGATTGGATGATGCGGCCTCTGCGTTCCATCATCGTCTTTTTATGGATGGCGGTTACCGTTATTCCCATGGCGTCGTTGATCATTCTGACGACCCCATTTATTGATCCGGATACGCGATGGTGGTACCTGGCACGTCCCTGGTTACGGGGAGCGATAGCGGCGGCACGATTAGTCGGTCGGGTTCAGTATGAAGTGGAAGGTGAGCATCATCTTCCGCAAAAGTCTGACAATAGCAGGATTATTCTGTGCCCCAAGCATCAGTCCACCTGGGAAACCTTTTTCTTTGCCAGTCGAATGCCGCATCCGCTCGCTTATGTATTCAAGCGAGAGCTCCTCTTAATTCCCTTTTTTGGGTGGGCGATGGCGTGTCTCAACATGATTCATATTGACCGCTCTGCGCGGGGCGGAGCCTGGGATAAAGTCGCATCAATGGGCGAGCGACTGATGGATCGCGGCAAGTGGGTCATCATGTTTCCCGAGGGAACGCGATCCGAGAGAGGTGAGCAGGGCACCTACAAAACGGGCGCCGCGCGCCTGGCAATAGCGACTGGCGCTAGTATTGTGCCCATTGCGGTGGCCTCTGCTCGGTGTTGGCCACGTAAAAGCTTCACATTTGTCCCAGGAACGATACGAGTTTCGCTGGGCGCGCCAATAGCCCCTGACCCCAGGGAAAGTCCGGGTGAGTTGATGGCGAAGGTGGAATCTTGGATTGAGGACGAGATGCGACGGCTTGATCCTGAGGCTTATCCAGAAAATGAACGACCTATTAACCTGGCTCAGCAGGAGGCGGCGATTCAGGCGACACTGGAAATGCATGCCGATGCTGCCCGGGGTTCCCATGGGGCTGCGGAACAGTCTGAGCCGTGAAGTCGTCGCAAAGGTATGAAAAGCGTCGCTGACGACGTTGAGTCTGTTTACACTGATAGCCCTTGGCAACAGAGCGGGTGATAGATGGGTTTTTATAACGACAAAATTGTCCCTAGACTGGTGACCTGCGCTTGCGGCACAAAGCCGATTCTCAAGCAACGCGCAAAAGTGGTGCCCCAGGCACGGGGTAACGTACTCGAGATTGGCGTCGGGGCTGGGCATAACCTGCCTTACTATGATTCGCAGCGTGTCGAGTCAATCGTGGGGATAGATCCCTGCCAGACCAGTTGGCGCCTAGCCGCTACTCGGGCGGCGCAGGTTGGCGTGCCGCTGGAGTTTGTCGAGGGTTCGGCAGAAAAGATGCCGTTGCCTGATGCGCAGTTCGACACCGTACTGATGACCTATAGCTTGTGCACCATTCCAGATGCCCATGCCGCACTCGCAGAGATGCGGCGTGTCTTGAAGCCCGGCGGCAGCTTGGTGTTTTGCGAGCATGGCAAGGCGCCGGATCCCGGTGTGGCACGCTGGCAGCAACGCATTAATCCACTGTGGCGGCGAGTTTTGGGCGGCTGTAATGTGAATCGTCCTATTGTGGAATGGATCAAGAATGCTGGCTTCGCCTTAGAGCAGTTAGATGAGATGTACCTGCCAGGGACGCCGCGGATAGCCGCTTTCAATATGTGGGGCAGTGCTCGACACACTTAATGTCATTCGTTAAAGCGTTATTTTTCGGACGGGAACCTATGTTGACTCGGCGTGATTGCATCGTGGCGGTAGTCATGGCATGAGTCTACTGGTGTCGAGTAGGGTTGGGTTTGCGGGGAGTGCTGTGCATCATGCGGGGTAGTGGGGGTCGCTGGCAGCGATCGATGACGTGCGCTGTGCTGACAAGCTGCGTGTTGCTGGGGTTATCTGGTTGCGGGACAAACTCGTCACCTCCGCAGCAGCGGTTGGCGGACACGCCGGTCATGGATTTTTCAGGGCATTGGGAAGTTGATTATGCCCGCAGCGATAGCGTTCAAACGCAGCTCAACAGCACCTTTCGTGATATCCAGCGCCAAGCGCAGCGTCAGCGTGATGCAGCAGAGAAAGGGGTGACTTATCAGGGGCCGCCAATCGGCGACGTTGATGCGATTCTGGCGCTGGCGAAAATGGCGGAGTTGGTCACGGCCTCAGATCTCCTCGAGATACACCAGGACGTGGCTGTTGTTCGCATTGATCGTGAAAATAGTTTTGCCTTGGTGTGTGACATTAGCGATGGTCAGACTTCTGTCACGCAATTAGGACGTGAAACCTGCTGGTGGGATGGCCAGCAGCTGCATTTTGCCATTGATTTACCGGAGGGATTGTCGATACGACATCGATTTATTCGTTCTGCCGACGGCGCGTTGCTCGCCCAACGGACAAGGCTCAGCACTCGCGGCACAAACAGAGATTTTGAGGTGAGTCGCATTTTTGCTCGTTTCGAACCGGGCAATCGGGGATATCACTGTATCAATACGTTGTCTCGGGGGCGTGTCTGTAGCACCGAGTCTGCTCCCTCGGATGCGTCGTTATGATGCGCCTGTGTGCACTTGTTTTAATGCTCTTGTGGGGCGGCGGATGCGCAATACAGCCCGACGCTGAGGCTATCACTGCTAAAACACAGCATCACCAGCCGATGGAGATCCCTTGGGAGGGCGAGTCGCTCGTCATCGCGGATCAGCCGAGCTCTCCTGCGCTCGATGTGGGGGTAGTGCTCTTTGATCCGGGTGTGGATGCGCTGGATGACAGTCCGGCGGCTGCAGTGCGGCGCCTCGAGTCTAAGTTACTGGCAGGTCAGTTACGAGATGCCTTAGTAGAAAGTAATCAGTGGGGCGTTGTGCGAATGGTGCCGGCGGCGTCAGCGCTGGTCCCGGTCAATATTCGCAGTCAAATTGTAGCGTCCGACGGTCGAGATTTAGTATTGCAGGTGAGCGCCATAGAGGCGTCGGGAGCGGTTCTGTTCGACCATTTGATCGGACATCGAGAGACCTTTGCGGGCGAGGGTTTCGCGGACGTATTTAACGCCATCAGTAATCGGTTGTTGCAATGGTGGCAGCAGCAAACGCCGCGCGAGCGAAGCGCGTTGCGCTCTCTCGCTGAGGTGCGATACGCGCAGCAGCTGGCGCCTGAGGCTTTTGCCGGGTTGGCAGGGCAGGTAGACGGTAGATGGGTGCTACAAAGATTACCGGCAGACAACGATCCGATGATGCGAAGGGTGGATCGGATCCGGAACCAGGAGTACCTATTTTGTGACACGGTTGACGAGCAATATGTTGAGCTGTGGGAGCGAGCCGGAGAAACCTATGGGTTATGGCGCGATGCGGGACGGGAGCAGGCCTATTGGTTGGACGCTTATGAGGAGCGGGTCAGCGCGCGCGGTGATCGCTCAGATGATAGCCGGTACGCACGGATGCAGGCTGAGTATGCCGCGTATCGTTCGTATCGAATGCAGGAGCAGGCTTGGTTTGAGTTGGCAAAGGCGCTAGACGGAGAGACGCAACCCAGTGTGATGAAGACCGCTGATCGCGTTGTCACGCTCGAGGGCACGCTGGATGTTCAATATGAAACCTGGCGGCGTTTACTGCGAGATATATTTGCTGCAGAGCAGGGCTTAGAAAGATGATGAAACAGCAGTATCTCGCGACCTCTCCAGCCGGCGTTGGTGTGTATTTAGCGCAAGAGTTATTGAGCCTTGGCGCAGAGGAGGTGGTCGAGAGACCGGTGGGGGTGTCTTTTACCGGCACATTGGCGTTGGCCTACCGAGTATGCCTGTGGAGCAGATTGGCGAACCGGGTCATCCTTCAGTTAGGCACCTTTGGTGTGCGTTCTACCGACGACATTTATGAGGCGGTCATAGGGCTCGATTGGGGCGCTCACATTCGGGAAACCGGCTCGCTCATGGTCGATTTCTCTGGTCGCTCTGACGCTATTCGTAATGCCCAATTTGGCGCTCAAAAAGTCAAGGACGCGATTGTCGATCGCTATCGCCAAGCGGGACGAAGTCGGCCCTCTGTTGATCTTCGGGAGCCGGACGTTCGCGTGACAGCAAAGTTGGCAAAAGGACAGTTGACGGTAGGGCTCGATCTATCTGGTTACAGTTTGCATCAGCGGGGTTACCGACTCGATGGTGGGCTTGCACCACTCAAAGAAAATATCGCCGCCGCTGCATTGTGGGCGGCTGACTGGCCTGCGCGCAGCCGTCGTGGAGAGGCATTGATTGACCCCATGTGCGGTTCCGCCACCTTGTTACTCGAAGGTGCACTCATGGCGCTTAACCGCGCGCCCGGATTACTGCGCGAGCGGTTCGGATTTCAGGGCTGGCTCGGTCATGACGAGGCTCAGTGGCAGGCGGTCCGGGCTGATGCAATTGAGCAAAGTACACAGTCGACGTCTTCGGAGGTGGAGATCCGTGGTTATGATGCTGATATCTCAGCCGTAAGGCGTGCGACCGACAACATCGTGCGCTTGGGACTAGAGAGTTCGGTGCGTGTTCGCTGCAAGAGTTTGTCGGCCCTGACTCGCCCAACTCACCGAGACATGGTTAATGGGTTGTTGGTCATGAATCCACCTTGGGGTGAGCGGATGGGTGATACCTCAAGTCTTCGACATCTTTATCATTCTATCGGAGAAGTGATCAGCAGAGAGTTCACGGATTGGTCTGCTGCGGTACTGACCTCGGATGTGTCCTTGGGTAAAGCCATTGGCTTGCGTGCGCACAAGCGTCATCGCTTTCAAAATGGGCGACTTGAGCTGCATTGTTTGCAATTTTCACTGACGACCGACAATGAGCTGAGAGCGCTTCGCGAACCGGTTGCGGAATCTGCTAAGGGCAGCAAGGCTGCGCCTGCGGCGTTGTCGGAGGGGGCCCAAGCTGTTGCGAATCGAATCCGTAAAAACCAGCGACACCTAAAATCTTGGCGTCAGCGAGAAGGGGTGACCTGTTACCGAGTCTATGACGCGGATATTCCAGAGTATGCAGTGGCGATAGATATTTATGAGGAGAAAATCCACGTAGCGGAGTATGCCGCTCCACAGGATATCCCTGAGGAGAAAGCTGCGCGGCGTTTGGAAGAAGTCTTGGACGCTGTGCAGGTGGTTTTTAAGATTGCGGATCGTCAGGAGATCGCTTTGAAGCAGCGACGCCGGCAGCGGGGCACTGAACAATATCAGCGATTGAAGCAAGAGCAGACGAAGATGGTCGTCTATGAGTCGCATGGCAAAGTGCCGCATGTTAAAGCCTTGGTCAATCTTAACGACTATCTCGACACGGGTTTGTTTCTTGATCATCGCCCATTGCGGTATTGGGTGGGAAAAGAGGTGAAAGGTGGGCATTTCCTCAATTTATTCAGTTATACCGGTGTGGCCACGCTTCACGCCGCACTCGGGGGGGCGACCACTAGCACAAGTGTCGACGCGTCGAGTACTTACTTAAAATGGTTTCATGAGAACCTTGCGCTGAACGGCCTGTCTGAAAGACAGCATCGGGGGGTGCGAGCTGATGTAAGACAGTGGCTGTCCGAAGATCGACGACAGTATGATTTGATCATGGTTGATCCACCTTCTTTTTCGAATTCGAGTGGGTTGCCTGATTTCGATGTACAAGCTGACCATGCAGTGCTGCTAGAGCTCGCTATGGCGCGGTTATCGGTGGGCGGTACGCTGTACTTTTCAACCAATCACCGACGTTTCAAGTTGGACGATGCAATATCGGAGCGCTGGCACGTTAGCGACGTCACCTCGGCGTCTATCCCGCAAGATTTCGCACGCAATAAACGGATTCACGCCTGTTTTCGGCTGAGTCATGCTTGAATCCGCGCTGGCCACCCGCTGCCGAGCCCAATAGACCGATAATCGGGTTAACAGTAGCTGCCCAGCACCGCATCGTCGTGAATGCCTGTTTCCCGTCAGCTGCACCAAGTATTTCGGCTTCAGTGATATACTCCGGCCCTTTTTGAGAAGGCCGGTCTCTCTTGCGATGGGGGTGCACCGGTGCTTGAGCCGGTCACAGGAGACTAAACAGCATGGCGCAAACGCTTTACGACAAACTGTGGGACGCTCACCTCGTCGAGCAGCGAGAAGACGGCACCGCTCTCATCTATATTGACCGCCACTTGATACACGAAGTGACTTCTCCGCAGGCGTTCGAAGGATTAACGCTGGCGCAGCGAGACCTGTGGCGACGAAGCGCCAATCTAGCGGTACCCGATCATAATGTGTCGACGCTTGCTTCTGAGCGTGCAGATGGGCTCGCTGCGTTGCCAGACGCCGTATCGAGAGTGCAACTGCAGACCTTGGATGATAATTGTGCGGCTTTTAATGTGGCTGAAATCCCGTTGGACGATATTCGTCAGGGCATCGTGCACGTTATGGGTCCAGAGCAAGGCGCCGTGTTACCGGGGATGACGGTTGTGTGCGGTGACTCTCATACCTCTACTCATGGGGCGGCTGGCGCGCTGGCTCATGGTATTGGGACATCAGAGGTTGAGCACGTATTGGCCACGCAGTGCCTGATACAGCGCAAAATGAAGAACTTCAGAGTTGAAGTCACGGGTCAGTTATCACCCGGGGTGACTGGAAAAGATATTGCTTTGGCGGTAATTGGCCGGATTGGCACAGCAGGGGGCACTGGCTATGCATTGGAGTTTATGGGCTCTGCTATTCGATCTTTAACGATGGAAGGCCGCATGACGCTGTGCAATATGGCGATCGAAGCAGGTGCGCGATGCGGCCTGGTGGCGGTAGACGAAGTGACGCTGGATTATTTTCGAGGCAAGCCGTTGGCGCCCGAAGGCGATCAATGGGAGGCGGCTGAGCAGTGGTGGCGAACATTGCGGAGCGACGATGACGCCGTGTTCGATAATACGATCGTATTAGACGGCAATGATATTGCGCCACATGTCACCTGGGGCACCTCGCCAGAAATGGTGACGTCGGTCCATGGCGCGGTGCCGAGATTGGCCGATATGCATGATGAAACCGCGAAACAAGGCCTGACGCGCGCGCTCGACTATATGGGACTAACGGAAGGGATGCCTATTCAGGATATTAGACCTGATGCGGTGTTTATTGGTTCATGCACCAATTCACGGATTGAAGATCTCCGTGAGGCGGCGGCAGTGCTGCATGGCAAGCGGATTGCGCCAAGCATTCGCAAAGCCCTGGTGGTGCCGGGCTCGGGCTTGGTTAAGGCGCAGGCCGAGTCTGAGGGACTAGATAAAATTTTTCTGGACGCTGGTATGGAATGGCGGGAGCCAGGATGCTCGATGTGCTTGGCAATGAATGCAGACCGGTTATTGCCGGGTGAGCGATGCGCAAGTACGTCTAATCGTAACTTTGAGGGTCGCCAAGGAAGCGGCGGCCGCACGCATCTTGTGAGCCCTGCAATGGCAGCTGCGGCTGCGATAGCGGGTCACTTTGTGCCGGTATCCACATCGAGTGCTGCTGGCAGCAAGGAGGCTGCGTCATGAGGGCATTTACGCGTCTAGACGGTTTGGTTGCGCCGATGGATAGGGCCAACGTTGATACTGACCTGATGGTGCCAAAGCAGTTTTTAAAATCGATACAGCGGTCTGGTTTTGGCCCCAATTTATTCGATGATCTGCGCTACCTCGATGAGGGGGAGCCCGGCATGGATAATGCTAAGCGGCCGCTGAATCCCGATTTTCCACTAAACTTTGAACGTTATCAGGGCGCCTCTATATTGCTGACGCGGGAAAATTTCGGCTGTGGCTCGAGCCGAGAGCATGCGGCTTGGGCGATGGAAGATTTTGGCTTTCGATGTGTCATTGCGCCTAGCTTTGCAGATATTTTCTGCTCTAATGCACTGAAGAATGGCATTTTACCTATTGCACTAGCGGCTGATCAGGTGGAGACCTTGTTCACGTTGCTGTACGCCGAGGAGGGCTTCGGTTTAACGATCGATTTAGAGGCGTGTTCGATACAGTTGCCGGATGGTGCGCTGTGGTCATTTTCTGTCGATGCCTTTCGAAGGGACTGTCTGTTGAAGGGGTTGGACGATATCGGCTTAACCCTGCAGAGCGCCGAGGCTATCAGGCAGTTCGAGCAGCGGCACGAGAATCGTTTTCCCTGGTTGTTTAGAGATATCACGCTGTGACCCATAACATTATGTTATTGCCCGGTGATGGCATCGGTCCTGAGGTCGTTTGGCAAGCGCGTAGAGTGCTAGAGGCGGTAGGCGCGCGACATCAGCTCGATCTGCGTTTTACCGAAGCGGATATCGGCGGCATTGCGATTGAGCGGAGTGGCCAGGCTTACCCCGCAGCCACCCGCGGCCTCGCCAACGAAGCCGATGCCATGCTTCTCGGGGCGGTAGGCGGGCCCCAGTGGGATGACTTACCGGCGCAAGACCGTCCGGAACGCGGCTTGCTGGCGATCCGTGCCGATCTAGACCTATTTTGTAATTTGCGGCCCGCGCTGATGTTTCCTGATCTCATCGGCGCATCAAGCTTGCGCGCGGAGTTGGTGTCGGACTTAGATGTTTTGATTGTACGAGAGCTGACTGGCGGCGTTTATTTTGGTGAGCCCAGGGGGGTTGTGACCCGTGATGACGGTGTTCGAGAAGGATTTAATACGGATCGATATGACGAGCTAGAAATCCGACGTATTGGACGGTTGGCGTTTGAGGCTGCACAGAAGCGCGATGGTCGGCTGTGCTCTGTCGATAAAGCCAATGTGTTAGAAGTCACTATGCTTTGGCGTGAAGTGATGCAAGAGCTCAGTAGCGAGTACCCCGATGTCGTGCTGTCTCACATGTACGTCGATAATGCCGCGATGCAGTTGGTGCGTGCTCCAAAGCAATTTGACGTACTGGTGACGGGTAATTTATTTGGCGATATTCTCTCGGATATTGCCGCGATGCTGACAGGGTCGATCGGGATGCTGCCGTCGGCGTCGCTGAATGCGCAGAGCAAGGGCTTATACGAACCGGTTCATGGATCCGCTCCCGATATTGCCGGCGATGATATTGCCAACCCCCTTGCAACGATTTTGTCTGCGGCGATGTTATTGCGATTTTCGCTCGACGCCCCTGAAGCGGCCAATGAGATTGAGAGAGCGGTTGCGGTGGTGTTATCAAAAGGATTCCGCACAGCAGACATTGCTGAGTCTCAGTCCCTCGGTAATGTGGTCGGAACGCAAGCGATGGGTGATGCAGTCATTGCGGCGCTAACGGATTGACGCGTAAGGAAAATGAAATGAAACCCATAAATATAGCGGTTGTCGGTGCGACGGGAGCGGTCGGAGAGGCCATGATCGATATCCTTGAGGCACGGCAATTTCCGGTTGATACGCTGTACCCACTGGCTTCGTCTCGGTCTGCTGGAAAATCGCTCCAGTTCAGAGGTAAATACCATACCGTGCAGGATCTGAGCACCTTTGACTTTGCCCAGGTGGAGATCGCATTGTTCTCGGCGGGGGGAGATGTCAGTGCAGCATTTGCACCCGTAGCGGCTGAGGCAGGGTGTGTCGTAATTGACAACACGTCTCATTTTAGGCGGGAGCAGGATATTCCGTTGGTGATTCCCGAGGTCAATCCAGAGGCCATCGGTGGCTATCGTCAGCGAGGCATTATTGCGAACCCCAACTGCTCTACCATTCAAATGCTGGTGGCGCTCAAGCCCATTTATGATGCCGTCGGCATTGAGCGAATTAACGTTGCGACTTATCAAGCGGTGAGTGGCACGGGCAAGGAGGCGATTGAGGAGCTAGCGGGGCAAACGGCTCGATTGCTTAATGGTAAAGCGGCAGCTGCTTCTGTCTATCCGAAGCAGATCGCATTCAATGCCATTCCACATATTGATGCGTTTCAAGAAAATGGTTACACCCGCGAAGAAATGAAGATGGTATGGGAGACGCAGAAAATTTTGTCAGACGAGGCCATTGCTGTGAACCCCACGTGTGTGCGCGTCCCTGTCTTCTTTGGCCATGCTGAGGCTCTTCATATTGAGACCCGGGACGATCTGAGTGCGGAAGCAGCGACCGTGTTACTCAGTGCGGCCGAGGGGGTGGTAGTTATTGATTCGCATGAGGATGGCGGATATCCCACACCAGTGACGGATGCTGCTGGCACTGACCCCGTATTTGTTGGCAGAATTCGTAACGACATTTCACATCCAAAAGGCTTGAATCTTTGGGTGGTGGCTGACAACGTACGAAAGGGCGCTGCATTGAACAGTGTGCAGATTGCAGAGCTGCTAGTGTCTGAATACCTGCAGGCCTGATGAGGGCCCAGTGCATCATTGATAAAGACGCCAGGGAATGGTGATTGGAACAGTAATTAAGCCAGACCAACGGAAGGGGAAGGCGAGCGAGTCATGAGAAGACTATTTCTGCATTGGGTGCCGCGGTTCTGTCTGACAGCCCTGGTTAACGCGCCGGTATGGGCAGTGGGTCTGGGTGAGTTGACCGTTCAGTCCTACCTGAACCAACCTTTCCGCGGAGAAGTGACGCTCCTTGATGCTGAGTCTATCGATATCAATGACTTACGAGTGGAACTTGCTTCAGAAGACGAGTTTATTAGGCTGGGGGTTGAGCGCGTTTTTTTCCTCACACAGGTTCGCTTTGAGGTGCGGACTCAGGGTGCGGAAAAGCAGGTTCTCCTGACAACCGAAGCGCCTGTGAAGGAGCCTTATTTAGACTTTGTAATGGCGCTACGTTGGCCCCAAGGACGTTTATTGCGCGATTACACGGCACTCATCGATTTGCCGCCGGGCGTCACACTGGGTGAGGGCTCAGTGGAACAATCATTGTCCGACGGCGCCAGTCAGGGATCCGATGAGGCGCAGCTGCCAGACCCCACAGAGAACGACCTCGCACAGGGGTTACCGGAGCCGCTGTCCCAACTCGCCGTGCCCGCTAGTCCTTCACTTCCGACTGCGGGTGCGCGCTACCTCGTGGTGCAACACGACACGCTATGGCGTATTGCCTCCAGGGTGGCGTCAGGCGGGGTGTCGGTAGAGCAAGTGATGCTGGCGATTATCCGGATGAATCCACAGGCGTTTCAGGAACAGAACGTGAATGGCCTGAAGGCCGGATATCGACTTGAGCTGCCTCTTGCTGCCGATATTGATATTGATAGGGTGGCAGCGATTGACGAAGTGGCATTGCAGAATAACGCATGGCAACTTAAGGATGAGCCGGGGCGAGCGGGTTTGACGCTTGTGGCTGATGAGGTCGCTGACGCTGTGGCAGATGATAGCCTTTCTGCTGCGGCTGCTGAGCAGTCGGTGCCGACGCCCGTCATCGTGCCACCGCCGGTGGCGGATGAGATAAGCGTCTCACTGCCAGACGCAGAGGGTGCATTGTGGGTGGACCAAACGTTGGTCGCGCCAACGCAGCTGGAACCCACGCTGTTCGACCTAGAAGGGGAGTCGGCTTCGAAAGCCGCATCAGCTGCTGATCTGGAGGCACTGACGATGACGGTCGGTAGACTTCAGTCGACCTTGGCGCAGTTACAGGAGCAGATAACCGAGCGCGATACTGAGCTGGCCGCTCTCAAGGGCCTATTGGCACAGCGCGACGAGCGTTTGGCGACAGCGGTTGCTGCCTTGGCCGCTAAAAATGAGGCCTCGTTGCGGGATCGATTTGTCGATGTGGTCACCTCACCAGTGGCAGCGCTGGGAGCGCTGGCTTGCTTCGCGCTGAGCCTGGGCTGGATTTATCGTCGGCGGCATATGGCGGCGGCAGAACTGCTCGCTGACTCAGGGACAGATCGGAGTGATCAAGCGAAGGAGGCAGATAATAATATCAATGCCGAGTCTTATAGTGCCGGCAAGCCGCAAGCGCACGAGTCCAATGTGGAATCCGAACTGTCTGCTGCGCTTGACGCGGGAGACGTTGCGCTGACTGCTCATCACTCGACAGATGCGCAGCCGCCTCAGACGCAGCATGACAGCGCGTTGGCAATAGAAGAGCCTTCGTCAGCCGATGTTGGCTCGCAACCACCTGAGCAGAGTGGTGCTGACGAGATTTCGTCAGTGCCCCTGACCCGCGATGATCTCTCGTTAGCGCCCGCAGATCCGGTGCCGCTAGCATCTCACGGGGATGAGTCGATTTATGGATTAGAGACCGACCCCGTTGATAGTCAGCTTGATTTGGCCAGGGCCTATATTGATATGGGTAATCAGGAGGGTGCTTATCCTGTCCTAACGCAGGTGATGGAAGAAGGTAGTCTGTCTCAACAAGCTGAGGCGAGAGCATTGCTCAATCGTCTCGACGTATCGTGATATGGCGCGACTCTCAAACCAGCCTTTAAGGGTAGGGCAGCGCATGGCCGCTCGTGTGGAGTATCACGGCGGCCATTATCACGGTTGGCAGGCACAGCCGCATCTCGCTGTACCCACTGTGCAGGAGGCGCTGGAGGAGGCTCTCGAGAAAATTGCCGGCGTGCCCTTGAGAACAGTTTGTGCTGGCCGGACTGATACTGGCGTGCATGCGTTTAGCCAAGTGATTCATTTTGACGACCCCGTTGGGCGCAGTCCTAAGGCTTGGGTGATGGGGACAAATCGTCACCTACCCGCTGATATCAGGATTCACTGGGCAGTGCCCGTAGGCTCTGATTTTCATGCTCGATTTAGCGCCACAGCGCGGCGCTATCGCTACATTATTTGCAATGCCGACCAGCGCCCCGCGCTGTTAGATGGCCTGGTGGCTTGGGAGCGAAGATCGCTCGATGTAGCGGCAATGAATGAGGCCGCACAGTGCCTGCTAGGAGAGCAAGATTTCAGCGCTTTTAGAGCGGCTCATTGTCAGGCGAGTACCCCGATGAGGTGTATCAGCGCTTGTTCGGTCGAGGCTCGTCAGCAACGCATTGTCATCGACGTGACGGCTAACGCCTTTCTCTACCACATGGTGAGGAATATCGCCGGTTCACTCATTGCGGTGGGGATCGGTAGCCAGTCTGTCGATGACTTTCGAGCAGTGCTAATGGGTCGAGATCGTGGGGAGGCAGGAGATACCGCACCCGCGGAGGGGCTGTACTTGGTACAGGTACTTTATGCAGATACATTTGCTTTACCCAGCACTCCCGAGGGACCGACCCTGCTGGAGGGTTATCTCTAAGGGGGTAAGGCCGGTTAATGAGCGCTGGAGTCTGTTAAACTGCGCTACTTTTCGATGAGGCTCGGCTTGTGCGCATTAAGATATGCGGTATTACACGTCGCGAAGATGCGGAGCACGCCTTGGCGATGGGGGCCGACGCCATTGGCTGTGTTTTTTATCCCGGTAGCCGACGCGCAGTGTCTCTCGATGTGGCCACTGACATCAGTCGGGGTGTGTCGGGGTTGGGTATGATGATCGGATTATTTGTCGATCAGTCGGCCGAGGACGTCCAATCGGTATTGGATCGCGTGCCGTTGCATGCATTGCAATTTCATGGCGGGGAGAGCGAGGCGTTTTGCCGACAATTTAGCCGGCCTTACATCAAAGCAATACCGATGTCGGGAGAAGTCAATTTAGCCGAGAAACATCTCGCTTATGGCAGTGCGACTGCGTTATTGCTCGACAGCGTTCATGCGGGGCAATTCGGTGGCAGCGGTCAGTGTTTCGACTGGCGTTTAGTGGAGCCCGGCATGAACCGCCGCGTGATACTAGCGGGTGGGCTCGACGCGACGAACGTTGCGACTGCGATACATCAGGTGCGGCCCGCTGCGGTCGATGTGAGTAGCGGTGTCGAACAAGAAGTGGGCATAAAGGATGTGACAAAGATGAAAGCATTTATAGAGGCAGCTCACTCGGCTGCAAGGGATGTAAAGCCATGACGATAGATATTACGCCAGAACTTTTCGCGTCAGTTCCCGACGCTGACGGCCGCTTCGGGAGCTTCGGCGGGAAGTTCGTTGCCGAGACATTGATGTCTGCGTTGTCGGAACTGGAGGCGCTCTACGCCCGGTTAAAAGATGACGCCGCGTTTCAGCGTGAGTTCGATACGGATTTGGCGCACTACGTGGGCAGGCCTTCTCCTTTATACGAGGCGTCTCGGTTATCTGATGCGATTGGCGGTGGCCGTATTTATCTTAAACGCGAGGATCTCAATCATACCGGCGCGCACAAAGTGAATAACACCATTGGGCAGGCCCTGCTGGCTAAGCACATGGGGAAGCGTCGCGTCATTGCCGAAACGGGTGCCGGTCAGCACGGTGTGGCGACGGCAACGGTAGCGGCACGGCTTGGATTGGAGTGCCACGTTTTTATGGGTGAAGAGGATATTCGCCGTCAGTCGCTCAACGTTTACCGCATGAAGCTGCTGGGTGCAGAGGTGGTTCCCGTCACCTCCGGCTCGCGGACGCTAAAAGATGCTATGAACGAGGCGCTGAGGGACTGGGTGACTCATGTAGATGAAACTTTCTACATTATTGGCACGGTCGCTGGACCGCACCCTTATCCGATGCTGGTGCGAGATTTTCAAAGTGTGATTGGCAGGGAGGCGCGCGTGCAGTCATTAGCGCAGACCGGCAAGCTGCCTGCAGCCTTGGTCGCGTGCGTCGGCGGCGGCTCTAACGCCATTGGCTTGTTTCATCCCTTTTTACCAGACGCCGAAGTTGCGATGTACGGGGTCGAGGCTGGCGGTAGAGGTCTGGAGACAGGTGCTCATGCCGCGCCGCTGTCGGTAGGTTCACCGGGTGTGTTACACGGCAATCGGACCTACCTGATGCAAGACGACGATGGACAGATTCTTGATACACACTCAGTTTCTGCGGGTTTGGATTACCCCGGGGTCGGACCAGAGCATGCTTGGTTGAAGGACATCGGGCGTGTCAATTACGTGGCGGCTAACGATGATGAAGCGCTCGCAGCCTTTCATCGACTGACTCGCGTCGAGGGCATTATGCCGGCGTTGGAGACGGCACATGCGATGGCCTATGCTGAACGACTGGCGGCTGATATGACGCCAGATGAGCACATCATTGTGAACCTGTCGGGCCGTGGCGATAAAGACATACTGACCGTAGCGGCGATTGAAGGTATTGAGGTATAGCGCGGAATGAGTCGCTTAAACGAAACTTTTGCGCGCCTTCGTGGCGAGGGTCGCCAGGGCTTAGTGTCGTATGTCGTTGCCGGTGATCCCAGTCCGGACGGCACCGTCGGACTACTGCATGAGCTGGTTGCGGCTGGTGCGGATATTCTTGAAGTGGGTGTGCCGTTTTCTGACCCTATGGCAGAGGGCTCAGTGATTCAAAAGGGCCACGAACGAGCGTTGGCTAATGGTATGTCGTTAAAAGGTGTCTTAGACATCGTCACGGCTTTTCGACAAGATGATCAAGACACGCCTATTATCATGATGGGATACGCGAATCCGATTGAGCGTTTTGGTTATGAAGCCTTGGCGGTCGCCGGGGCAAAAGCAGGTGTCGACGGTCTCATCACAGTTGATCTGCCGCCAGAAGAAGTTGAAGAGATCGACGCCGCTTTAAAGGCAGTCTCGCTCGATAATATATTTCTCATTTCACCGACGACACCAGCGTCGCGTATCGAAACGATAGTGGAGCGCGCGCGCGGATTCATTTATTGCGTCGCGGTAAAGGGTGTTACCGGATCAGGACAGCTTGATGCGACTGAAGTGGCCCGAAATGTGGCTGTTATCCGGAGCAAGACAACGCTGCCTGTGGCTGTCGGATTCGGCATCAAGGATGCTGATAGTGCGCGCGCCGTAGCCGCTGTGGCCGACGCGGTGGTGGTGGGTAGCGCCCTGATTGATGCCATGGTGAGGGTTGCTGAACATGAGCCGGCGGCGACAGAAGAACAGATGCACACCGCCGCCGTAACACTATTAAAAAGTATTCGAGTGGGTATGGACTCTTCACCTTCCTAGAAACGCTTCTCACTCGTATACTGACCTCGAAAAAGTGGTGGAGAATCCCATGAGTTGGATTGACAAGATCCTGCCCTCCGGCGTGAAGAAAGATGAGAGTCCGCATCGGACCAGTGTGCCTGAGGGGTTATGGAAGAAGTGCGTCAAGTGCGAAGCCGTGCTCTACAAAGCCGATCTCGAGCGCAACGCCGAGGTGTGTCCAAAATGCGATCATCACATGCGCATTGGCGCGCGCAGGCGTCTGGAGCTGTGTTTAGATCGCGACCCCACCGAGCTGTTCGCTGATCTTGAGCCAGTTGACCATCTAAAATTTAAAGACAAACGCAAATATCGTGACCGATTATCTGCCGCGCAACGGAGCACCGGAGAGAAGGATGCGCTGATTGCAATGCGCGGCAGCATTCACGGCCTTGACTTGGTCGCAGTGGCTTTTGAGTTCGACTTTCATGGTGGCTCAATGGGTTATGCGGTGGGAGAAAAGTTCACCCGCGCAGCGACAGTGGCGCTGGAAGCGAATATCCCGCTGATCTGTTTTTCGGCATCCGGCGGCGCGCGCATGCAAGAGGCGTTGATTTCACTCATGCAGATGGCGAAAACATCGGCGGTCATCGAGCGGTTGAAGACGCAGGGCACGCCCTATATCTCGGTATTAACCGATCCTATTTATGGCGGTGTTTCGGCTTCATTGGCACTCTTGGGTGATATCAATATTGCGGAGCCCGATGCTCGGGCAGGTTTTGCCGGCCCTAATATCATCGAGCAAACGATCCGGCAAAAGTTACCCAAGGGATTCCAGCGTAGTGAGTTTTTGCTAGAGCACGGGGCCATCGATATGATTGTGCACCGCAATGATATGCGAGATACGTTGTCGCGAGTCTTGGCAAAGCTGACTAATTACATGTCGCCCGGAGGAGTCGCACCAGTATTGGAGGGCGAATTAATCGAGCGCGGGGGGAGTGCTTAACACACCGCTGCCTCACCTCACATTGAACGAATGGCTCAAGCGCCTTGAGTCACAGCACCCTACGGAAATCGACCTTGGGCTGGAGCGCGTTACGGCGGTTGCTGAAACGTTGGATCTGTTACGTGACGTGCCTACAACCTTTACCGTTGCCGGGACAAACGGCAAGGGTAGTGTCGCGGCATTACTGACCGCAGGGCTGAAAGCCATGGGCCAGGTGGTAGGGACCTATTCTTCGCCTCATTTGCTGCGTTTTAATGAGCGGATTAGTATCGATGAGGATGAAGCGGACGATGCAGAGATTGTCGTTGCGTTTGAGCACATAGAAGCAGCGCGCGGTGATGTCACGCTGACTTATTTTGAATCCGCTACGCTGGCGGCGTTATGGCTATTTCGTCACCGTAAGGTAGACGTTCAGGTACTAGAGGTGGGCCTAGGGGGGCGCCTCGATGCGGTTAATATCCTCGACGCTGACATCAGTGTCATTACCAGTATTGGGCTCGATCATACTGATTGGCTCGGTCCAGATCGCGCGGCCATTAGCACTGAGAAAGCGGGTATTGCTCGACAAAACCGCCCGTGTGTGGTCGCAGAGAGCGACCCTCCCGACGCGTTGATCGCTGCCTTGCATCATCGAGGAGCACATACACTGCTCATTGACAGGGACTGGCACCTCGATCACACGGGGCTGACAACTGCCAGTGGACGACACACTGCTCTGCCCGATGCCATTGGATTGCTGCCCAGTAACATTGGTGCCGCCATACAGGCCTTAGAGGCCGCTGAATGTGGGGATCTGAGTGAGGCGGTGCTGGCGCAAATGGGGCGTGTTCAACTTCCTGGCAGGCTGAGCCACAAAGTGATCGATGGTATTGAGTATATTTTTGACGTGGCCCATAACACTGAATCAGTTAAGGCATTAGTGCGCCACTTAACCGAAACAGTCAGCTTGGGCGCAACGCGCGCTGTGTTCGCTGCAATGGGCGACAAGCCTATTCATGATATGATTTCGGCCTGTGATGGTGTGTTCGATGAGTGGAGCGTCATTGATCTGCCGGAAGTGCCTCGGGCTCAGTCTGCGGTGGAGTTGGCCGCTGTTATTGGCCAGAACCGGGTGGTCGACACAGGCTCATTTGGGTGCGTTTGGGAGGCGTTACAAAGACGCTGCGCATTCGGGGATCGCGTCGTAATCTTTGGATCTTTTTCGCTGGTGGGCGACGCCTTGTCGATCATGGATAGTGGGACCGAGATGGGGGAGCGAGCTTAGTTGGATTCCGTATTGAGACAGCGCCTCGTGGGAACATTAGTGCTCGTTGCGCTGGGCATTGTGTTTTGGCCGCTGATTGTCACGGCGCCAGACGTGCGCGATCCCATTGTGCTTGCACCGATGCCGGAGGCGCCACTCATAGACCGAACCCCTATCAGTGCGCCCAAGAGTTACCAGGCTGACGTAGAAGCCCAATTGCCGAACACTCCCGCCGTATCCGAGTCAGTGCAAATCGCTGCCGACGACAGTACCTTTATCGACGAAAGCGTGACCATTCAATTCGATGTGCCGCCTGCTGATAGGCCGGCGACAGCTGTATCGAGTGTGGCTAAGCCACACGACAGTGTCTTGATTGATGACGAGGGCTTGGCGCAATTCTGGGTCTTACAAGTGGCAACGCTGGCTAGCGAAGCGCGCGCTACTGAGGTGATAGCGAATTTAAAAAGCCAAGGTTACAAGGCGTTTTATCGGCCTTTTATGCGCGGTGACGATACGTTATTTCGTGTGCAGATAGGCCCTAACGCGGAGCGGGAGAGACTGCAGCGGTTGAGGCCGCAAATCGATAAAGCGCTTGGCGTTGAGTCGGAAATTTTAAGGTATACGCAGTAATATGCTTGATGAGATTGAGAGCCTTGTGGCGGCGATTGGTAATTTCAATTTGTATGATTGGTTTATTGTTGTCATTTGGGTGATTTCTCTCGGGTATGGTCTGGTCCGAGGGTTTGCGCGAGAGGCCTTATCGATTCTGGGTTGGATCAGCGCGTTTTTGGCCGCCAATGTCCTGGTCGAAGCGGTTGCCAATCTAATGAGTGGGCTTATCGATGATCCAACAACGCGCTTTTTATTAGGTTGGATTCTAATATTTATTGCCGTCTTACTGATGTTCGGTGTCATTGCGGCCTTCTTGTCTAAGCAGATGAGGCAGCCAGGCTTTCATCTTGGCAATCGATTACTGGGGGGGCTGTTTGGCTGGTTACGCGGAGTGATTATTGTCGCGGCGATCAGCGTCTTATTGCGCGGTGCGTTACCGGATTCTGATGAGGATCTGCTCGATTCGGCGGTGCTCATGCCGCCGGTTGACTGGGTGGCTGAGTGGGTTGGCGCGAACTTTGATCAGGTGATGCAGGCGCAACCTACTGAGACAGTAAAAGAGACAATTGAATCTAGCGAAATGCTCTAGGGCTGGGATCGTAATATGTGTGGATTGGTTGGCATGGTGGGAGAGCGTGATGTCGCAGCGGATATTTACGACGCACTGACCATGCTGCAGCACCGAGGACAAGATGCTGCAGGCATCATGACCTGCTCGGATGGCAAGTTAATGCAGCGCAAAGGAGAGGGGCTGGTACGAGATGTATTTAGGTCTACTCATATGGCGCAGTTATTGGGTCGATTTGGTATAGGGCATGCCAGGTATCCCACTCAAGGTAGCTCTGGAGCGGCACTTGCGCAGCCCTTTTATGTGAATTCTCCCTACGGCATCGCGCTTGCTCACAATGGCAATTTAACCAACTCGGCATTTTTAAGTGACGAGCTGTTCCAGTCTGATTTGCGCCACCTGAATACCGACTCCGACTCAGAAGTGTTGCTCAATGTGTTTGCTCACGAGTTACATCGCTTGGGAAAGCTCGTGCCCCTGCCTGAAGATATTTTTACGGCGATCAGTACGGTGCATAAACGCTGCGAAGGTGGGTATGCTGCCGTTGCGCTCATCGCCGGGTTCGGATTAGTGGCTTTTCGCGATCCGCACGGTATTCGGCCCTTAGTCGTGGGGCAGCGGGTTTCCGCGTCGGGTGTTGTCGAATACATGGTCGCCTCGGAGAGTGTGGCGTTAGACGTATCCGGTTACGATCTGATTGGTGATGTTCTACCCGGCGAGGCGATTTGTGTTTCCGAGGCGGGCACTTTGCATCGCCAACAATGTGCCGAGAACCCGAAGCTCACACCGTGCATTTTTGAGCACGTCTATTTTGCGCGTCCAGACTCGTTGATGGATAGCATTTCGGTGTATAAAACGCGAATGCGGCAGGGCGCGACACTGGCCAAGAAAATATTACGAAAGCGTCCCCAGCATGGCATTGATGTGGTGATCCCCATTCCGGATACCAGCCGAGTGGCGGGACAGTCGCTGGCCTATGAGCTGGGCGTCAAGTTCCGCGAGGGGTTTATGAAAAACCGCTACATTGGCCGAACGTTCATTATGCCGGGCCAGAGCGAGCGTAAGAAATCTGTGCGGCAAAAACTCAATCCGGTGCCGCTCGAGTTTCAGGATAAGACAGTGCTGCTGGTAGATGATTCTATTGTCCGAGGTACGACCTGCGGACAGATTATTCAGATGGCACGAGAAGCGGGGGCTAAGCGGGTCTATTTTGCCTCTGCGGCACCGCCTGTTCGGTATCCTAATGTGTACGGCATTGATATGCCGGCCGCTGATGAACTCATTGCCCATGGGCGCACGGTTGAAGAAGTCCGAGTAGAGATTGGCGCAGACTGGCTGGTATACCAAGATCTTGAGGATCTATTGGCGTGCTCACGTGAAGGTAATCCAGCCGTTGATGGCTTTGAGTCCTCAGTGTTTGATGGCCGCTATTTGACCGGCAACATCGATGAGCATTATCTGCAGTCGATACAGGCCGCGCGTGCAGACAGTGCCAAGCGGCATGGCGACGCAATAGGCGTAAGTGATGGTGCGGTGGTGGGTTTGCATAATGACAGCTGAGCGATGACGGACGATTCTGGCGACTGGTTGAGTTCATCTGGCGCACGGACTCAGGCGGTGCGCGCGGGCATTCGGCGGTCACAAGAGGCTGAGCACGGAGAGCCGATTTTTGCCTCATCGAGTTTTCTTTTCGCGTCAGCTGAAGAGGCCGAAGCCAAGTTTTCTGGAGAGGTTGCGGGTAATGTTTACTCGCGATACACCAATCCCACTGTTCGCGTATTTGAGGAGCGATTGTCTGCCTTAGAGCAAGGGGAGGTGGCCGCTGCCACCGCGTCTGGGATGTCAGCTATTTTGGCCTTATGTATGACGCATTTGCGTTCTGGTGATCACGTGCTGTGCTCGCAGGACGTTTTCGGCGCAACAGTGGGCCTATTTGATAACGTCCTGAAAAAATTCGGCGTCGAGGTCAGTTTTGTTCCGTTAACGCAGGTTGACGCTTGGCGTGATGCAGCAACTTCGCGAACGCGTCTTTTGTTTCTGGAGACGCCGTCGAACCCCTTGAATGCAATCGCTGACCTGTCTGCGTTTGCGCAGTTAAGTCGTGATCTGGGTGCAATGCTTGCGGTCGACAATTGTTTTTGCACCCCCGCGCTGCAAAACCCACTGGCACTGGGCGCCGATATCGTGACGCATTCTGCTACCAAGTACTTGGATGGGCAGGGCCGGGTCCTCGGTGGGGCGCTAGTGGGTAGTGAAGCGCTGATTGCGCCAGTGGTGGCGTTTAATCGCTCCTGTGGACCGACGATGAGTGCTTTTAATGCTTGGATTATGTTGAAGGGGCTGGAAACGCTCGATCTTCGTATGCGCGCTCACTGCCAGAATGCGCAAGGTTTGGCAGAGTGGTTGATGGAGCAGTCAGGCGTTGAGGAAGTGCACTATTGTGGGCTGGCGAATCATCCCGGGCATGCGCTAGCGGCATCTCAGCAGCGCGGGTTTGGCGGTGTCATTGCCTTCGAGATTGCGGGTGGGCGTGAGGCCGCTTGGCGCTTCATTAACCATACTCAGCTCATGTCGTTGACGGCCAACCTCGGCGACGCAAAAACGACCATCATTCACCCCGCATCGACGACGCATGGACGTCTTACTGAAGCGCAAAGGGCGGCCGCTGGCATACGCGAGGGCATGGTGCGCATTGCTGTTGGCCTCGAAGATCTCGAGGACCTCCAAGCCGATTGCCTTAGAGGGTTCTCAGCGGTGCGGGATCGTCGCTGAGCGATACCGCTACGCTACCTCGTCGATAATGGTTGCAGCGATACGCTGGCCATCCTCAGCGCGTTTCTGAAATGCCAGCACCCGATCAAAGTTCATATAGCGATATATCTCGTCGGCCATCGAATCGATTTTTACTGCGTATTCGAGATATTCAGCGGGCGTCGGCAGCCTGCCCAGTAGGGCGCCTACCGCAGCTAATTCGGCCGACGTGAGGTAGACATTGGCACCTTCACCTAATCGATTTGGAAAGTTGCGCGTTGAGGTCGACAGCACCGTCGAATTGGGTGCAACGCGGGCTTGGTTGCCCATACACAATGAGCATCCTGGCATTTCCGTGCGCGCTCCCGCGCGTCCAAAGATGGCGTAATAGCCTTCCTCCATCAGTTGATTCTCATCCATGCGCGTGGGCGGGCAAATCCACATCCGCGTGGAAACGGGGGCTCCGTGGGCTTCTAGGAGTTCGCCGGCCGCTCTGAAGTGACCGATATTGGTCATGCAACTACCAATGAACACTTCATCTACCTTGTCGCCTTGAACCTCTGACAGGAGTCGTGCATCGTCTGGATCGTTCGGTGCGCAAACGATAGGTTGATCGATTTCTGCAAGATCTATTTCGATCACCGCCGCATACTCGGCATCGGCGTCTGCCGCGAGTAGGTTGGGATTTGCCAGCCAGGCTTCCATGTTGCGCGCGCGCCGCTCAAGCGTTCGCGCGTCACCATAACCCTCAGCGATCATCGATCTCAGTAAGACGATATTAGAGCGCAAGTACTCGGCAATGGTGTCCTCGCCGAGCTTAATCGTACAGCCTGCGGCGGAGCGCTCTGCTGACGCATCGGACAATTCGAAGGCCTGCTCAACCGTTAGTGAATCCAATCCTTCAATTTCTAAAATGCGGCCAGAGAAGATGTTCTTCTTTCCCTTCTTTTCTACCGTCAGAAGATTCTGCTGTATCGCATAGTAAGGGATGGCATGAACCAGGTCGCGCAGTGTTACGCCAGGCTTCATGTCGCCTCGAAAACGTACCAATACCGATTCAGGCATGTCTAACGGCATCACACCGGTTGCGGCTGCAAAGGCTACCAATCCGGAGCCAGCGGGAAACGAAATCCCCATTGGGAACCGGGTATGTGAGTCACCACCGGTGCCTACGGTATCGGGCAGTAGCATCCGGTTTAACCAGCTATGAATAATGCCATCGCCGGGACGCAGCGAGACACCACCGCGAGTGGTGATGAAATCAGGGAGCGTGTGCTGTGTGTTAATGTCAACGGGCTTGGGGTAAGCCGCCGTGTGGCAAAACGACTGCATCGTAAGGTCTGCAGAAAAGCCGAGGCAAGCTAGGTCTTGAAGCTCATCCCGCGTCATTGGCCCCGTTGTATCTTGAGAGCCCACTGTTGTCATCTGCGGCTCGCAGTAGGTGCCCGGGCGAATACCCTCGACGCCACAGGCGCGCCCCACCATTTTTTGTGCCAGTGTGTAGCCTTTGTCAGATGCTTCGGGCGACGTTGGCTTGCGGAAAAGCGCGCTTTCTTCGAGTCCGAGTGCCTGCCTCGCTTTGGTGGTTAAGCCTCGGCCAATAATGAGGTTGATGCGGCCGCCAGCGCGGACTTCGTCGAGCAGTACATCAGAGCGAAGCGCAAATTCAGACACGACGTCTCCCGACTCAGCCAGTATGACGCCCTCGTAAGGCCGTATCTCGATGACGTCGCCCATTTGGAGATTATCAACCGAGGCTTCAAATACGAGTGCACCGGCGTCTTCCATTGTATTGTAGAAAATGGGCGCCACTTTCCCGCCGATGCAAACACCACCGGCACGCTTGTTCGGGATGCCCGGTGTGTCTTCGCCAAAATACCAAAGCACTGAGTTAGTCGCAGACTTTCTCGAAGAGCCAGTTCCGACGACATCGCCGACAAAGGCCACGGGTAACCCACTAGATTGGATATCCTTGATCAGCTGAAGTGGTCCCGTATTGCCAGGCTCATCCGGTTCGATGCCGTCTCTAGCCATTTTAAACATCGCCAGCGCGTGCAGTGGAATATCGGGCCGCGACCAGGCATCAGGGGCCGGTGAGAGATCGTCTGTGTTGGTCTCGCCGGTCACTTTGAAGACCACCATTTTGAGGGAATCTGCTACTTCCGGCCGATCAGTGAACCATTCTCCCGCTGCCCAGCTCTCGAGAACAGATTGCGCATGTGCTGACCCATTCTGAGCGAGTTGTTGCACATCATGGAAGGCGTCAAAGACCAAAATGGTGCGCTTGAGCTCTCTCGCGGCGCTGGCGCCCAGCTCATCGTCTTCCAGTAAACCAATCAACGTACCGATGTTGTAGCCGCCCAGCATGTTGCCGAGTAAGGTCACCGCCTGCTCACGATTAATGAGCGCACAATCTGTCTCTGCTTTGGCGATCGATGACAGAAAACCTGCCTTGACGTAAGCCGCCTCGTCGACGCCCGGTGGGACACGTTCCGTCAGTAGTTCTATGAGAAAGGCTTCCTCACCGGTCGGTGGCGCTTGGATGAGCTCGACCAGTTCTGCTACCTGCTCTGGGGACAGTGGGGCGGGGGGGATGTTCATAGCGGCGCGCTCGGCCACGTGTTTTCTATAAGCGTCCAGCATAGGGTTCCTCATTACGGCAGTGATTCAGCGCGCGGAGTATAGCTTGGCTGATGTGCAATCAGTAAGGCGGTTTCTTCATATAATAGGCATTCATTCGATTCATGGGTCATAAGCGCCCGAGTGTTAGCCAGAAACTGCTAAACTTCCTCGCTGGAAAGGAGCGCCAGTGTCTAGCCTAATCTCTATCAAAACCCCTTGTATTGGCGTCTGTTCGACGGGTATCGGTGATGTTGTCTGTCGCGGGTGCAAGCGGTTTGCCCACGAGGTGATTCACTGGAATGGTTACTCTCAGGAGCAAAAGCGAGCCATTGACCAGCGGTTGGCGCAATTTTTGGCTCTGTGTGTCGCCAATAAATTTCGCATCACCGACCTCAAACTGCTGAGTTGGCAGTTAGACGTGCAGAAAATTCGATATCAAGCCGACCATGATCCCTATTGTCATATCTTTGTTTTGCTTAAGGCGGGAGCCGCACAGATCACGGCGCCTGAGCAATTTGGTTTCGAAGTACTTGCGCCGTTTCGGCACGAGCCATTGGTTGCGTTGAGAGATCAGATCGATGAGGAATTTTGGGTGCTGTCTTCAGCGCATTACGACCGTTATATCGCAACCACCGATATGTTCGGCGATAATGGCATTGAGCAGGCGGCACCATGAGTAGTCACGAGCGGCTACTGGCGCCGGTTGAAGCTTTTCTGCCCTGTGCGACGCCAGATGAGTGGATTTGTGAGGCGCTTCAGCCACATCACGAAGCCACCTTGCTGATCGATCACGCTAACTGTGAAAAAAAAGCCGCTGCAACCGCATTAAGTTTGATGCATCGCTATGTAGAGCAGTCGGCATTACTCGATAAAATGTCGCGATTAGCGCGGGAAGAGCTTCGTCATTTTGAGCAGGTGTTGCGCCTGATGCGATCTCGCGGCATCGATTATGCGCCCCTCAGTGCATCAAGGTACGCGCAGGGTCTGCACAAGGGAGTCAGGAAGCAGGAGCCCGGGCGATTGGTCGATACACTGATCGTGGGTGCGCTCATCGAAGCACGCTCCTGTGAGCGATTTGCTCGTTTGGCGCCGTCGCTAGCCCCGGAGCTCAAAGATTTTTACGAGTCGCTACTGAAAAGCGAGGCTCGCCATTTCAACGATTACCTGACGCTCGCTAAGCCCTTGTGCGATGTCGCGGTTTTTGACCAGCGCCTCGCGTATTTTCGAGGCTTAGAAGCCGACTTGATACAGTCCTCAGACGGCGAGTTTCGCTTTCACAGCGGCCCGCCGGATGACACGATTAGCTCAGTGCAAATTGCTCTAGGGTAAGCGCTCTACCGTTCTCTCTCAACAGCCACCCCTGCTGAGCGGTCCAGTCACCCAGCACAATACGTTCACCTGCTTCGACCTTATGCCTCGCTGGGCGGTGAGTGTGTCCGTGTATCATTCTTGAGATGCCATGATCGCTCATCAGGTCGGTAACGGCTTGATCGTTAACGTCCATGATGTCTTCCGGCTTGTTGCTCGCCGCATCGATACTGAGCGCTCTGAGCTGTGACGCGAGCTCCCGACGCTCAGCAAGCGGTTTTTCCATCATCTCGGCCTGCCAGTCTCGAGAGTGCACAAGGGATCGAAATTGTTGATAGTCGGCGTCATCCGTACACAGGGTGTCGCCATGAAGCACCAGGGCGGGTGCCCCAGCAACTTCCATGGCTGTCACGTCATCCAATAAGGTGCCGCCAATGTCGGCGGCAAATTGTTCACCGAGCATAAAATCGCGATTGCCTCTGCAGACGAGAATTTCGCAGCCCGCAAGGCTGAGCCGTCGCAGTAGGTTTTTGACTCTCAGGGCTAGGGGATCGTCATCGTCATCCCCAACCCATGCTTCAAAAAAGTCGCCTAAAATCACTAGGGACTCGACGCCACGTTCTCGAGTGATTAGGTCATTGAGTCCCGTCTCTATGGACGGTGCTTGATCGCTGAGATGCAGGTCGCTAATGAAAAGTCGGTGCACCGTTGATCCGCCTCACTCTATGACTGAGATGCTCTCGATGATGATGGGGTCAGTCGGAACGTCTTGGTGGCCACCCTGACTGCCGGTTTGTACATTGCGGATTTTATCAAGTACTTCCTCGCCTTGTGTGAGCTTACCGAAGACGGTGTAGCCCCAGCCTTGCAAATTCTCACCGGTGTGATTTAGGAAGTCATTATCTTGTACGTTGATAAAGAACTGTGCCGTAGCGGAGTGAGGGTCTTGAGTCCGCGCCATCGCAATGGTGCCACGCTCATTTTTGAGCCCGTTGTTCGCTTCATTGTCGACGGGCGCCTGAGTGGGCTTCTGCTCCATATCGGCGGTAAAGCCGCCGCCTTGAATCATGAAATTATTAATGACGCGATGGAAAATGGTGCCGTCATAAAAGCCACTGGTTGCGTAAGCCAGAAAATTCTCCACCGTTTTAGGCGCGTTGTCGGCGTCTAATTCCAGTGTCATCTGACCGACGGTCGTGGCGATGGTTACGTGCGCTATTGGCATGTCGTCCTCAATGGGTCGTTAGGAGAGCGCGAATCCTACCTGACTTACTGGGGGGTTGCGATCCCAAATTTGTATTAAACACATTGGGATGCCCTGCCATGGCCTGCACCGGATTGGTATAGTACCGCCCTCTAATTGGGGGAGTTGGTATGTCAGCGGAATTACGCAGTAACTTTTTGCGTACACAAATTCAGTCTGATCTTGACGCCGGTCGGACTCGCGAGGTGGTGACAAGGTTCCCTCCTGAGCCCAATGGCTTTCTCCATATCGGTCATGCGAAGTCGATCACCGTCAACTTTGGGCTAGCCGAGCAGTTTGGGGGGCGCTGTCATCTGCGTTTTGATGACACCAATCCCGAGAAAGAGAGCCAAGAGTTTATCGACTCTATCCAAGAGGATGTTCGCTGGCTGGGCTACGAATGGAGCGGGGAGGTGCGTTTCGCCTCGTCTTATTTTGAACAATTTTATCAATGGGCACTGCACTTAATTGACAATGGGGTTGCCTATGTTTGCGACCTTTCCGCTGAAGAGGCAAGGCGCTATCGCGGCTCTCTAGTGGAAGCGGGCCAGAACAGCCCCTTCCGAGACCGCAGCGCATCTGAAAACCGAGCACTGTTCGAGCAGATGCGTGCAGGGGTATTTGCCGAAGGTGAAAAGGTATTGCGGGCAAAAATTGACATGGCTGCGCCCAATATGAACCTTCGGGATCCTATTCTGTATCGTATTCGTCGCGTTGCGCATCACCAAACTGGCACGGACTGGACTATCTATCCCACCTACGATTTCGCCCACGGACAAGAGGATGCGATCGAGGGGGTGACTCACTCGATCTGCACCCTGGAATTTGAGGATCATCGTCCGCTATATGATTGGTTTATCGATCAGTTACCGGTGCCTCATACCCCTCGGCAGATTGAGTTTGCTCGGCTGAATACGAGTTACACGATAACGAGCAAGCGACAGTTGAAGCAGTTGGTCGACGCCAATGTCGTGACGGGATGGGATGACCCACGAATGCCGACGATCGCTGGGTTGCGCAGAAGAGGTTATCCGGCGGCAGCGATTCGTCATTTCTGTGAAGAGGTCGGCACCTCTCGCTCCGATAGTATTGTCGATGTGGCGATGCTCGAAAGTGCTGTCCGAGATCATCTCAACAAGACGGCTGCCCGAGCAATGTGCGTGCTGCGCCCGCTGCGCTTGACGCTCACGAATCTGCCGAATGAATTAATGTTGTCGATACCCAACCATCCTGCTGATGAAACTTTTGGTCAGCGCGACGTAATGTTGACGCAGACGCTGCTTATCGACCGTGAGGATTTCCGTGAGTCTGCTAATAAGCATTTTAAGCGACTGGTGATAGGCAAGCGCGTCCGTCTGCGAGGTGCGCTAGTGATCGAGGCTGAGCGTTGCGATACCGACGCAGAAGGTAATGTGACACAGGTCTTTGCGCGCTGTGTCACCCTAGAGCAGGGTTCTGATCCAGACGACGGTATCAAGCCTAAGGGCGTGATTCACTGGGTATCAGCTGATCACTGCGTGCCCGCCAGAGTGAGATGTTATGACCGATTATTTTCTGAGGAAGCGCCAGGGCGTTGCAGCGATATCATGGAGGCAGTTAATCCAGAGTCTCTGGTCGTGATAGAAGAGGCGATGATAGAGCCTATGCTTGCAACGGTGGCGCCCGAGCAGGCGTATCAGTTTGAGCGCGAGGGGTACTTTGTGGCCGATCGATACGAGCATCAAAGCGAGGCGCCGGTTTTCAATATGACCATTGGTCTACGTGATAACTGGTCTGCATCCAATGGCTGATCTGAGGGTTTACAACACTGCGTCGGGTGTAAAAGAGGTGTTTACGCCCATCGATGAAGGCCGGGTCACGATGTACGTCTGTGGTCCAACGGTCTATAACTATGCGCATATTGGCAATGCGCGCCCTGTGGTGGTCTTTGATTGCCTTTATCGGGTTTTGTCTGCGCGTTATGACAAAGTGGTCTACGCCCGCAACATCACCGATATTGACGACAAAATTATTCAGGCGGCGGTGGAGCGTAATGGTGACATCGGCGAGGTCTCCCGGGAGTTTACCGCCGCCTATCGCGAGGACATGGCGCTACTCCATGCGCTCACTCCTTCGATCGAGCCGATGGCCACTGAGCACATCCCAGAAATGGTTGCCTTGACCGAGCGCCTGATCGAGAGAGGCCACGCTTACGAGGAAGCCGGACATGTGCTGTTTTCCGTCGAATCAATGCCCACTTATGGAGCGCTGAGCCACCGCAATCTTGATGACATGTTGGCCGGCGCGCGGGTCAAGGTAGCCAGTTACAAGCGTCACCCCGGTGATTTCGTACTGTGGAAGCCCTCGAGCTCGGCGGAGCCTGGGTGGGAGAGTCCGTGGGGACGTGGTCGACCGGGGTGGCACTTAGAGTGCTCTGCGATGATCAGGGCGCACTTGGGTGGCAGTATCGATATTCACGGTGGCGGGCGCGATCTTATCTTTCCTCATCACGAAAATGAACGTGCACAAAGCTGCTGTGCACATGACGACGAGTTTGTTCGCTATTGGATGCACAACGCTTACGTTGATATGGACGGTGAAAAGATGTCCAAGTCGCTGGGCAACGTGCGGACCGTGCGAGAGTTGGGGGAGCGATATCCTGGGGAGGTGTTGCGTTTTGCGCTGTTGACGGCTCATTACCGCTCTCCGCTTAACTTTTCTCTACAGGTGCTGGAGAGCGCGAAAGATGCCTTAGATGCGTTTTATGGTGCGCTCAGGCCGCATGCTGGCATTGAACCCGCCGAGCTAGCGCCTACCAGCAGTGCGGTTTATGGCGCATTGCTCGATGACATTAACACCCCTGAGGCGATCGCCGCACTGCACGCGGCAGCCAAAACGTTGAACAAGGCGGCTGATGCCGAGGCGATAGCTGATGCGAAGGCTGAATTGCTGGTAGGCGGGGCCTTGCTGGGGCTGCTTAGCGAGGATCCCGAGACGTGGTTCCAGCGAGGAGGCGGTCACGAAGGCCCTGACGCTGAGGATATTGAAGCCTTGATACAGGAGCGCTTACTGGCGCGCAGTAACCGCGATTTTGGCCGGGCCGATGAAATCCGCCAGACGCTGGAGGAGCAGGGCGTGTTGCTGGACGATGGCCCCGACGGCACGCAATGGCGACGCCGAGGCTAGAGGATCCATCAGGCGAGAGACTTCTCTCCCGACTGAACCGTTTGTTGAATGAGTGTGTTAATGGTCATTGGACCGACGCCGCCAGGAACAGGTGTAATGGCGCTGGCCCTTTCTAACAAAGGCTGCAGCTCGATGTCGCCGACGCCACCCGGATGGTAGCCGGCATCGACGACCACTGCGGCGTCCTTAACCCAATCCGCCCGAATGAACTCCGGTCTGCCCACGGCGCCGACGATAAGATCGGCTTGGCGCACATGGCTCTCTAGATCGCGAGTCCGCGAGTGGCAGATGGTCACAGTGGCATTGGCTTCTAGCAGCATCATCGCCATAGGCTTGCCGAGAATCGGACTTCTTCCCACAACGACGGCGTGGAGCCCTGAGAGCGCGATCTCGTAGTGCTGCAGTAGGCGCATGATGCCTTGTGGAGTTGCACATCCATAGGCAGATTCTCCCATCGCCATTCGCCCGAAACCTAAGCACGTTACCCCATCAACATCCTTTTCAAGTGCAATCATGTCAAAGCAGGCGCGCTCATCAATCTGCGAGGGGACGGGGTGCTGTAACAAGATGCCGTGCACGTCGGGGTTAAGGTTGAGCTGTTCTATTTCCCTCAGTAAATCATTGGTGCTGATCGAAGCCGGTAGCTCTATCGCCAGCGACTCCATGCCAACGCGCCGGCAGGCATTGCCTTTCATTTTCACGTAAGTGGCAGAGGCTGGATCATCGCCAACCAAGATGGTGGCCAAAACGGGGGTCCGGCCATCGGAGCGGCTTTTCATTTTGGTCACACGCTCGGCCAAGGCCGCTTCTGTGAGCTGTGCAACGTGTTTGCCGTCAAGTATTGTTGCTGACATGTCCATTCTCCTCGTCATGTGGGCGGGGATTCTTCCAGAATTCACGATGAGACAAAAGCATTTCCTTTCGCATTGCCCAATATTGTCAATATCGGTAAACTCCCGCCGCGCGGAGGGGTTTCTCTTCGTTTCGGGGTGTAGCGCAGTCTGGTAGCGCGCCTGCTTTGGGAGCAGGATGTCGGGGGTTCGAATCCCTCCTCCCCGACCACTTTTTCTTCCGGTAGACGTCGGAGAAGGAGGCCTTCGGGTAACCGTGTCAGCGCAGAGGTTGGCCGATTCTTGTTGGTGGCTGTAGCTCACCAGGTAGAGCACCGGATTGTGACTCCGGAGGTAGCGGGTTCAAGACCCGTCAGCCACCCCATTTTTCCCTAGTTATCACAATAATTTACGGCTGCTGCTGGGCGGTTGACCGTAATCTGACCGTAATTTGCATGGATTTTCCGGTTTTCGGGGGCTTCTATGGAACCAATTTATCAGTATGCAGCGCGCGTTCATCGCTGGGTCGATGGTGACGCAGTGATCCTCGGTATCGACTGTGGCTTTATTGTGAAAGCTTCAGGTGGCGAAAGTTAACAGTAGTTTGTCAGCAAGCGCTGCGGGGGTTGGCCTAATTCAGCTGCCAATCACCCGCATTCTGAGCTTGCTGGCGAATCGCAACTGTCTCTGCAGTATCGCCGCCACAACACACGTTATTTGCCTTGGAGGCTGTGTGCTGTCACTTTTGCTCATCACTGACACCCACAAGGACACCCTACGCTATGGAGCTAAAAGTATTTGTCACCGTATTCATTTCAGTATTCATCGCTGAGCTGGGGGATAAGACGCAGCTTGCGACAATGCTTTTCGCTGCAGACAAAGAGGTGAGTAAGTGGACTGTATTCTGTGGTGCCTCAGTCGCGTTGGTGGTTGCTTCGGCTATCGGGGTGTTAGCGGGAGCATTGCTATCTGAGTTTATTAACCCAAAGTACCTCAGCTACCTAGCGGGAACTGGCTTTATCGTGATTGGTGTTGTAACGATGATTAGGGCCTAAAACTTCCCTAGTGCGGCGCCCCTCAGGCGCGCGTTGATCCGTTTTACTCCTTCGCCCTTTTTCTCTTTTGTCCTCAGGGTGCTGAAGTGGCTTGCTTGGCGTTAGGGGTGCTAGCAGATGAAAAAAAGGGGCATTATCTGCCCCGAGGTGTTTCCAGGCCTGGGGTTGTGGCCATCCGTGGCCGCCTGAATTGTCGCCTGTCATCCTGACTTGCGGCCAGTTTCTCGCATAATGCGAGCTATGTAAAGCAAAATGCAAAAATAAATTACCCCAGATAAAAAGACGACCATAAACCTAATTAATAACAACAGTTTATATGATTATTGCGTCATGTCAGATCACTGCCAAACGGCGTCAGGTTGAATAAAAAATCGACAAAATCGCGTTATGAGACGTTTTTCAGATGCTGCTGCTATGAGAAACACCCACTGTGTGATGCCGCTTCGAGGGCTATTTGATCGCCTCGACAAACCTGTTACCGGGTGGCCACGGCCGTCTGCAATCTAGGGATCTAGCATGGCGCAATAGCGCGCTGATAGTCCTGCTGCGGAGCAATCGATTAAAGCTAAGCTATGCGAGGCGCCGTCATCGGCCAACGGCTGGTAACGTTGTAATAGGGTTGCTACGAAGACGGGGTCGGCCCAAATGCAGCCAGCAGACTCGAAGGCCTGCAAATCTGCCGCGCTAGGAAAGCTGAAGTACTTGCCACCAGACCCGGCTTGATAGCTTTCAAGGTCTTGGTTGACCGAGAGTCTTTGGATCGCATCGATCGTCGCTGCACAGCCTGTTTCATATAGCGATAAGACGTTGCTGAGATAACACCGCTGTGGGTCGAGTGGCGCTGAGCGTGTGGTAACAATGCGTCCGGTGTCGATGGAGGCATCTTCTATCCAGTGTAGGGTGCTACCCAGCAGGCTGTCTGCAGCCAACATGGCTCGGAAGGTTGCCATCACTCCCCGATAATGGGGTAGCCGACCGGAGTGCAGGTTCAGCACACCCCAAGTCGGTATGTCGATGGCTGCAGGTTGCAGAATGCGGCCATAGCGCAAGCTAATCACAAGATCGGGTTTGCTTGCGGCCAAGGCGGCGAGGCCGGCTTCGCCGTTGGGGTCGTTGAGACGCATCCAGGGGCGCTGCAAGAATGTGCCGAGCGCCGAAAAAGTAAGTAGCTCGCCCACGGCACTCGCGCGATCTAGAACAGGGAAAAGCAGGTCATTACAGAGCGTTTGCTCGAGAAAGTGCAGCCATTTCAAATCGGGGTGTGTAGCGGCTGCGTCGCCCACGTTATCAGACAGAAATAGGGTTAATGAGTGGTCGTTGGCCAGCTGTGGCAGCAACAGATTGAGTGCATAATTACTGTGCAAGTCTCGATTAGCGAGCAGGGTAATGTGCACTATGATTCGTTCTCTCGGGTCTCGATCAGGCAGTTTAGCGTGTGTGGTTCAGCGCTCACAATATTGAGACTGACAGCGCGCCTCATCACAGCTTGGGTATGGGAAATAGCTCCGTCCTAAGTCGGTGTTTTCGCGGGATCATTGCGACGCCTCGAGCGGCGATTGGTAGTCTCCTTTACTGCAGTTGACGACGGCAAGGCGGTGGCGGGAAACGCCTGTCATGCTGAGCACCAAGCACCCTGTGCCGATAGGTGAAAAGCCCCTGGTTCAGCGGGTTGAGTTGTCATGGCGGGCGATGTTTGTTTGACTGCGTCGCTTACACGAGTTGAATTAACGGGAGCGCCGGTGCGATGTTTCGAGTGATCACATGCAATACCAATGGCATCAGAGCGGCGGAGCGAAAAGGTTTCTTTCGTTGGCTTGCGAAGCAGAGAGCGGATGTTGTCTGCATTCAGGAAATCAAAGCGAAGGAGGTGCAGCTCACCGATCAGGCATTTTATCCCAAGGGCTATCACTGCTTTTATAATGAGGCGGAGCGGCCTGGCTATGCGGGAACAGCGGTTTTTACTAAGCACAAGCCGCAGAAGGTGATTACACGTTTGGATTGGGACATTGTCGATTCCGAAGGGCGGTACCTACAGGTTGACTTTCCGGGGCTGAGTGTCGTGTCTCTCTATGTCCCATCGGGGTCGGCCTCACCGATAGCGCAGGGCAGAAAGGATGGGTTTATGGAGCCCTTTTATGATCACATGGCCGCTTTACGTCGCAAAAGACGAGAGTTCATCATTTGTGCCGATTGGAATACCTGCCATCAAAATATCGATCTTAAAAATTGGCGCAGTAACCAGAAGAACTCGGGGTTCATGCCTCATGAGCGTGAATGGCTGGACCGGATTTACGACAACCTCAAGTGGGTCGATATCTTCAGAGAAATAACGGACGAGCCCGACTTATATACGTGGTGGTCAAACCGGGGGCAAGCGTGGGCAAACAACGTAGGCTGGCGGCTCGATTACATGCTCGCTACGCCAGGCTTGTCGGGAACAGGTCTGCGACAGTCAATCTATCGCGATGAGCGTTTTTCCGATCATGCCCCGCTGACGATTGATTTTGATCTCTCGCTAGAGGCGTAAACTGTGTTGGGCCCCAAAATAACGACAGTGCGACCGTCGTTGTCGATGGGATTAACCGTCACATATTGTTGAATACTGGCTCAGGCCTTAGAGTGTCGCCTTCCCCAAGGAGAAGTGTTTATGTTTATTGCTAATGCCTATGCGCAAGCCGCTACAGAGCAACCGCAGGGCGGTGGGTTATTTCTACCGTTGATGATGGTTGGTATTTTGCTGTTCATGTACTTCACGACAATCCGCCCTCAGCGCAAAAGACAAAAGGAACATGGTGCCATGGTCACCGCATTGCAGAAGGGCGACGAGGTGGCGTTGTCTTCAGGCATGCTGGGGAAGATCAGCTCGGTCGACGATAACTATTTAGTGCTTTCGGTGGGTAACGGCGTGGAGCTCAAGTTCCAAAAGATCCACGTGACCTCTGTGCTGCCCAAGGGCACGCTAAAGTCTGTTGGCGTTCAGTCTGATTAACTATCCACCTCGCCTTGATTTGGCGAGGCTACCGACGCCTCTGCATTTACTGCCGAGGGCATCGGCGCGCTGGGGCGCAGGTAAACGCATCTGGATTAAACGGGATGACCTGACGGGTTCTGCGTTGACCGGCAACAAAGTTCGCAAATTGGAGTTTATCGCTGCCCATGCGTTGGCAGAAGGTTTGACCACCTTGGTCACCTGCGGCGGCGTGCAGAGCAACCATTGTCGTGCCACTGCTTTAATTGCCGCTCAATTGGGATTGCACTGCCACTTAGTGTTGCGATCGGATGGCGACTCGGTCTCGACTACCGGCAATTTCTTAATGGATCAATTGGCTGGGGCGACCTATGAGATTCTGCCATCGACCCAATGGGGTCGAGGTGTCAAGGAAGCGTTTAGCAGAGTCGAGGCATCGTGCCTGCAGACAGGGCGACCCGCGTTGTTGATTCCAACCGGTGGCAGCGACAGCCTCGGGGTGTGGGGATATATTGCCGCCGCCGAAGAGCTTGGCAACGACTTGAGGGAAGCGGGGATTGAGCGTGCAGCAGTCGCCCTTGCTACTGGTTCAGCCGGGACACAAACGGGATTAACTGCCGGTGCGCTATTGCACGAACTGCCTGTGTCAGTTGTGGGCTATGCGGTCTGTGATGATAGTGATTGGTTTAATGCGCGAGTGTGCGCTGACTGGCGTGCGTCGGTGTTGCGATGGCCGCAATTGCCAGATATTGCGTTGGCGCCTTTGACTCGCGACCATTCGGTGGGGCCCGGTTACGGCAAAGCGGGTCCGGCAATCTATGCGCTGATCACCGAGTTGACGCGTCTCGAAGGGATTCCGTTAGATCCCGTCTACACGGCCAAGGCATTTCATGGCCTGATCACCGATATTGAGGCGGGGCATTATGACGATGTCGATGATATTGTCTTTGTGCACACGGGAGGCGTTTTTGGTCTATTTTCTCACGAGCAGGAGCTGCTCAAAGCAGCTGCTAGTGCCTCGGCTGTGGATTGAGAGAGCGAGAAACTGTTCGCAGTGTCTGTTCAGTGAGACCGATATCGTTTCAGGCTACTCAATGAGTACGACTAAGATAAAGCAATGAATAACCGGCTGTTACTGCGATGATGGGTACGCCTCAGGATTGAAGGAGAGCATTCAAGTGGAAGCGGTTATTACTGAGATCAATGCATGGGCTTGGGGGGTACCGATGCAGGTGCTCCTGCTGGGCACCGGTATTTTCCTAACGCTGGGTCTGGGCCTGTTGCCATGGCGCAAGCTGGGATTTGCTTTCCGCCTTTTGCTAGGCGGGTTTAAAGGTCAGGGGGAGGGTGATATCCCTCCCTTTCGGGCCCTGATGACCTCGTTAAGTGCCACCATTGGTACGGGCAATATTGCAGGCGTCGCTACTGCGATGACATTAGGTGGCCCTGGGGCGTTGTTCTGGATGTGGTTGACTGCGCTGTTTGGGATGGCCATGAAATATGCTGAGGCGGTGCTAGCCGTTCGTTATCGTGAACAGGACGATCGCGGCGGATTCAGCGGTGGTCCCATGTATTACATTCGTAATGGCCTTGGTCCGCGCTTTGCCATTCTCAGTAGCGCTTTTGCGCTATTTGGTGCGATGGCGGGATTTGGACTCGCGAATACCGTGCAATCAAATTCGGTTGCTCAGGTGTTGGGGGATCAGTTTGAGATCCATTGGCTGACCACGGGTCTTGTGCTCATGGTGGTTGTGGGCGCCGTAATTTTAGGGGGTATACGACGTATTGCGGCCACTGCCAGTGCGGTGGTGCCAGTGATGGCAATTGCCTATGTTGCGATGAGCGCGCTGGTCATTGCGCTCCATATCGAGCAAGTTCCTGAGGCCCTGGGTACGATCATTGACAGCGCTTTTAACGGCGCTTCAGCGGCTGGCGGTTTCGCCGGCGCGAGCGTTTGGGCGGCGATTCGTTTCGGCGTGGCGCGGGGTATCTTCTCCAACGAAGCGGGCCTGGGTAGCGCGCCGATCGCACACGCGGCGGCGCGGACTAATGAGCCGGTTGAGCAGGGCCTTATTGCGATGTTGGGCACATTTATTGACACGCTGGTAGTGTGCACGATGACGGGCTTGGTGATCATGCTGACTGGGGTATTGGAGTCTGGTATCTCCGGCGCTAGCTTGACTGCTTCTGCCTTCGGCTCGGCGATCCCGGGCGGCGAGCTGGTCGTTACGGTAGGGGTGGTGTTATTTGCAACCACGACGATGATCGGTTGGTCGTTTTATG
>ERZ891134.125-NODE-125-length-66076-cov-8.058406_pt1 | contig 66076 bp, 64 predicted proteins | sample MGYA00520888_ERZ891134 | MGnify/ENA primary metagenome ERZ891134 (study PRJEB32303, sample SAMEA104408692) | aquatic metagenome | biome: Brackish water; feature: Coastal; material: water | place: Baltic Sea | collected 2014-10-23 | depth 10 m ... | reverse complement strand
AGCATCCGATTTCTACTAGAAGGAGACCCGTAATTCTACGAATCCCCCAAAGTGGAGCTGGGGGGAATCGAACCCCCGTCCCTCAGCCGGTGGACGAACTTGCTACAACCATTCCCGGCATTGACTCTGACGCTGAGACACCGACGGGTCGGCTGTCCGCTCAAGGCGGACCACGCTCAGTCTTTCCTGAAAGTCAGCAGTCTTTCCCGCTGGCAATGGTCTTTCCCATCGTCATCCCCCACTTCTGTTGCCGGGCTGTGGTGGAGTGGCCCCGTGCGACATTTCTGCTCACGATGACTCTTCACTACTTGATCAAAGATCAGGCGGCGAGAGCGAACTGCTCTTCGGCAATTCTGTTGGTTTCCCCGTTTAACGAGTCTGAGAAACTCGAGTTGCAAACTCGAACAGCGTTACTGACGTCGAATCCAGTCAGCCCCGTGATCAATATGTGAACCTTCAACGTAGCTGCTGAAACAGCTGATCGGTCGTCAGCGTTCAGCTGTTGCCGTACTTGACGGCACGGTTGAACGCTGTTTCGATCTCTCGATCGGCGTCCCGTTCGGCCAAGTTGTGGCGCTTGTCGCCCTTGGTTCGGCCCTTGGCGAGCCCGAGTTCGAGCTTGGCGCGGCCGTCTTTCCAATACAGGCGAAGCGGCACGATGGTGAGTCCGCCCTGGGCGGTGCGCATATCGATCTTGTCGATCTCAGCTCGATTCAGCAGCAGTTTGCGTTCCCGGTCGGGTTGGTGGGCGCCGAACCCGATGGCATTGGTGTACGGCGGGATGTGGATGCCGTCAAGCCACATCTCGCCCTTGCGGACTCGGGCATAGCCCTCGGCGATCTGGGCGTTGCCCTCGCGCAAGCTTTTCACTTCGCTTCCTGTGAGGACCATGCCGGCTTCCCAGGTGTCGAGGATCTCGTAGTCTCGATAGGCGCGCTTGTAGCTGGCAATCAGGGTGGTGCCGTCGTCTTTCGACCCACGTTTGGTCTTCTTGCCCTTCTTCGCCATCCTGCCAGTCCTGTTTCGGGGTGTCACGCTATCGGTACCCTCGCGATGGTGATCGAGATCTCCCGAGATGCGTACAACCAGATCATTGGCGAGGCGCTTGATGAGTATCCGCTCGAGATGTGCGGACTTCTCGTTGGTCCGTCGCCCGACCGGGCCCCTGAGTTTCACGCAACGCGGAACGACGACGCTTCGGCCCGCGTGTACACGGTGAACCCGAAAGATTTCATGCGCATCGACATGGCTGCGGACGATCGTGGCTGGGAGATCAACGGGGTGGTGCACAGTCACACGCATTCCGAGCCATATCCGAGCGCGACCGATGTCGCCGCCGCTGTCGGTCCGCACTGGCACTACGTGATCGTCAGCTTGAAGCGGCAAGCTCCAGAGGTGCGGAGCTACCGCATCGCCGACGGCGAGATCATCGAAGAGCAGATCGCGGTTCTCTGACCCAGAAGCCAGCGAAACTGCTGGCGGACTTTGAGCTCGAGGTCCCACGTTTCACCGGGTGCTTGTACGATTCTTGACAACCCAGATCAGATTTGTCGGAATGCCCGAGAAAGCGCCGAGGTTGAGACAGGAGATGAACGCCATGACGATGACCTCGCCCCCCGGAGTCGCCGGACCCCCAATGCCGAACATGCTGCACGAGGACGTCCTCAGTATGATCGGCAACACGCCGCTCGTCGACGTGTCTAACTTGTCGCCGAACCCAAATGTGCGGATTCTGGCCAAGATGGAGATGCAGAATCCGTTCGGTTCGGTCAAGGATCGCATCGCGAAGAACATGATCGAGACAGCCGAAGCAGACGGACGGCTGCAACCCGGTCAGACCATTCTTGAGCCATCGTCAGGCAACACCGGCATCGCGCTCGCGGCCATTGCCGGCATCAAGGGGAACCCAATCAAGATCATGATGCCGGACAGCGTGTCGATCGAGCGCCGCCAGATGCTTGAGATCTTTGGCGCCGAAATCATCCTGACTCCCGGCCCTGAGGGTTCGAATGGCGCAGTTGCTCGAGCACAGGCCCTCGCTGCCGAGCATCCCGAGTGGTACTTCCCGTACCAGTACGCGAACGACGCCAACCCGCGTGCCCATTTCGAGGGCACCGGACCAGAGATCGTCCGCGATGCGCCTGAGATCACGCACTTCGTCGCCGGGCTCGGCACGAGCGGCACTTTGATGGGGACCGGCACGTTCCTCAAGCAGCATGACCCGACGATTCAGGTCATTGCGGTGGAGCCGCCGTTGGGGGAGCGCGTCGAGGGTCTCCGCAACATCGGTGACGGGTACATCCCGCCGGTGTTCGAGAACTGGAATGGCTACGAGCTCCTCGACCGCAAGCGTGTGGTGCGGCCGCGGGAATCCATCGAGTGGACGCGCCGACTGGTCAACGAGTGCGGGATTTTCGCCGGAATCTCGGCGGGTGCGGCCATGGCCGGAGCGGCCAAGTTAGCGTCGCAGATCGATTTCGGCACGATTGTGTTCATCGTCTGCGACGGCGGCTGGAAGTATCTGTCGACCGGTGCGTACACCGATGATCTCGACGTCGCGGAAGCGAACGCGGAATCGATCATCTACTTCTGACAGGCGTCCCCCTGTTTTCTGGCTCAGGTGCTGACGAAGTCGGCGTGGTGTTCCTTTCGCCGTTCGCGCTGGAGGCGCCACAGATTCCAACGACGGCACCGATCGACGTTCCTCCGGCCTCTGTTGGAGAACCTGCTGCTGGTAACTGAGTACGCTCCGTTGCCGTGGACCGGCCAATTGGGATGTTCGACTCAGGCTTCGGTGGCCTGACCGTCGCCCGCGCGACGATCGACCTACTTCCCGCTGAAGATCTCGTCTATATCGGCGACACCGGCCGCTACCCCTACGGATCGAAGCCGCTTGATGACGTGCGTGGGTACGCCCGTGAACTGGCCCGGAGCCTGGTTGACGATTATGACGCCAAGGCGATTGTTGTTGCGTGTAACACTGCGACTGCGGCCGGACTCGATGCGCTGCGCGCCGAACTCGATGTGCCGGTCATTGACGTCATTGCTCCGGGCGCTCACGCCCTGGTGCGTACCACCACAACGGGCCGGGTTGGCGTGATCGGAACCGTCGGCACCGTGTCGTCGGGTGCCTACGTCCGGGCCATCGCAGCGAGCGGCGCACCGGTGACGCTTTCGAGCGCGGCATGTCCGGGTTTCGTCGAGTTTGTCGAGCGCGGTCAAACCGTCGGCGACGAGGTGACCGTTCTTGCTGGGCGGCTCCTCGCGCCGGTTCGCGAGGCTGAGGTCGACGCGCTACTACTGGGCTGCACTCACTATCCATTCTTGGCGCGCACGATCAGCGATGTGATGGGCCAGGGCGTCACGCTCGTCAGCTCCGCCGACGAAACGGCATTCGCTGTGCAGCATCAACTCGCTGAGTTGGGTCTGTTGCGCTCCGATGACCGTCGCGGCACACACCGGTTCGCGTCGAGCGGAGACATCGATGCGTTCCGGGAACTTGGTCGCCAGTTGCTTGGCCCTGAACTCGACGAAACCGAGCCGTGGCCACCGGCACGCGGTTGTTCTGTCCCCGGCACAGACTGACTGCTCAGCCGCTACGTTGCGGGCCATGACAGGATCAACACCACGCCCCGACGGTCGCACCGCCGACGAGCTCCGACCGTTTTCGTTTCAGCGAGACTTCACCGAGATGGCCGATGGGTCGGTGCTCGTATCGTTCGGCAACACTCGCGTGTTGTGTACGGCGTCGATCGATGAGGACGTGCCGCGTTGGATGCGGGGCTCCGGCAAAGGCTGGGTCACGGCAGAGTATTCGATGCTGCCAGGTGCATCTCCAGAGCGCATCAACCGTGAGGCTGCCAAGGGCAAGCAGAGCGGCCGTACCGTTGAGATTCAGCGTCTGATTGGCCGGTCGTTGCGGGCGGCGTGCGACATGGAAGCGCTTGGCGAACGTCAGGTCATTGTTGACTGTGACGTCTTGCAAGCCGATGGCGGGACCCGTACGGCGAGCATCTGCGGAGGATTCGTAGCGCTTCACGACGCGCTCGAACGTGTCGTGCAACGCGGTGATCTTGCGGTCAATCCGTTGCATTCGTTCTGCTCTGCGATCAGTGTCGGTATCGTCAGCGGTGTCCCTGTGCTCGACCTGCCCTACGTTGAGGATTCCATTGCGGAAGTCGACATGAATGTTGTGATGCTGCGCCCGGTCGCCGGTGGTGAAGCCAGCTTTGTTGAGGTGCAAGGCACCGCCGAAGGGATGACATTCAGCCGATCTCAGCTTGACTCGCTGCTCGGTCTGGCCGAGGGTGGTCTGACCTCGATCTCCGACGCGCAAGCCGCGCTTGTCGCCGAAGCCCCGTCGGCTCGCCCGGCCCGTTGACCAACTGATGCTTCAGCTCGTCTGCGCGTCGGCCAATCCCGACAAGGTCGCGGAGATTCAACAACTCTTGGACGGTGTCGTCAATCTGCTGCCTCGCCCGGCCGAGGTCCCTGACGTTGTCGAAGATGCCGACACCCTCGTCGGGAACGCTCGGTTGAAAGCTGCTGCGATCGTGGCAGCCACCGGTCTTCCCGCGATTGCTGATGACACTGGGCTGTTTGTCGATGCACTCGACGGTCGGCCAGGTGTGCATACCGCGCGCTACGCAGGGGAGGGGTGCAGCTCTGCGGACAATCGAGCGAAAATGCTCGACGAGTTGAATGGTGCCCACCAGCGAGGCGCCCGGTTCGTCACGGTGGCAATGGTGATGTGGCCAGATGGCACCGAACTTGCAGTCGAGGGCGTGTGCCGAGGGCACATTGCGACGACCGAGCGAGGCAACGTCGGGTTTGGCTACGACGCCATCTTCGCTCCGGACGAAGCAGATGGGCTGACCTTCGCCGAGATGGCGTCAACGGCGAAAAACGTGATCTCGCACCGCGGTCGAGCGTTTGCAGCGTTGCTCAGCGCGCTTGAGCAACGCTGATCAGTTCGTGAGGCTCGTGCCGACGGCGGGACTCGAACCCGCACTGACAGGCACCTAAAGCCTGTGCCTCTGCCAATTGGGCTACGTCGGCGTGCTCGCCCAGGCTAGAGGCCTCTGGGGTCCAGTGTGGCCGCTCTTGCCGCAAACAGTCGACGATCGTGAGAGCGATGGGCGGACTACCCAACGGGGATCCAGGCGCAGACAAGCTGCGTGACCTTGACGTCGGTCTTCTCCAGGCCGACGCTGAGCGTGGTGATGTTCTTGCCCAGTTCCATCCACTTGGCGTCGATCTCGATGATTTCCTCCTCAAGCTCGATCTCCAGGTCCTCGACCTGCTGCACGAGGCGTCCCATCTTGTTCTCGGCGGACTTCAACCGCTGCTCGGACGCGTTGGTTGTCCCGCGGCGACGAGCAGCGGTGCCCGCCTGGCCGAGCAGACCACCGAGGAGAACGCCCTTACTTTTGCGGCGGCCGAGCAGGCCGCCGAGCACCGAGCCGGCGGTTGATAACAGCTCACTGTTGCGTTTGCCTTTGGTCTGTTCTTCGAGCTCTAGCGATCCTCGGAGGCCTCGATCTTGTCGCGCAGTGACCTCGCCTTGGTTTCGTACTTGTCACGCAGCTTGGCAATCTCGGCGTCGGCTTGGTCGTCGGCGATCTTCAAGCAACGGGCTTCGAATGATTTGGCATCCTCGCCCGGACGTCCGTACAGCTTCAACCCTGCGTTCGCCGGAAGTTCGAGGTTGAGGGTGCGGGTGAGCTGGTCCCGAATGTTGCGTTCCACTTGGGACCAGAACGTCTTGTTCGCAATTTTCGCGTCGGTGAGTCCGAACACGATCTTGTCCGGGGGTTGACGCGCAAATCGCGATCGTCGTAGTCGACCTGCACGATGTGCGATGCGTCGATCTGCTCAACGAGGGGAAACAGTACGGCCTCGTATTCGTCGTCGTGAATGAGATCGGCTTTGGTCTCGTCGTATCGCAGTGCGACGCACGCGACGACCGCCGCCTCAAAGCGTTCGCCGCGTTCATCGCCTCCGACGTCTCCGAGCCAGGGGGCAGCAACATCGACGTAGCAAACCGGTCGGCCGTCAGCCACGTCGGGAATGACGGCGGTCTCATCATCGCTCAACTCCGGGATGTCAACGGAGGTGGGACTGGTGGCGGGAGTGGGTGAGGCAGTTGCTGGAGCGGCTGCGGGCGCTGGCGTGCCGTCCGCCTTCGTCGGTGCCATCATCGTGTCGATCTGGTCACGGGTCATCGGGCCGCGGAGATATGACATCGCCCAGTGCGTCGTGAAGACCTCTGGTTGGTCCTGGCCAGCTCGGCGCAGCATGAACTCTTGCTTGCCGAGGCCCGAAATGGTGTCGCCAACAGCGTTGATATCAACGCCACCCGCCGCTGAGGACGTGCCGTCAAGGCGGAGCGCCTTGTCGCGGTCGGTCTGGAGCCGACCAATCATCCAGGTGTCGGCATTGGAGATCGCCTTGTAGTCGATGTCGACAGGATTCTGCGTCGACAGGACAACGCCGAGGCCGAAGGCTCGCGCCTGTTTCATCAAGAGCATGATCGGCTTCTTGGTCGGAGGGTTTGCCGTCGGCAGTAAGTAGCCGGCGACCTCGTCCATGTAGGGCATGGCGCGCAGGTCGGTGGTGCCGCTCTGCGCGCGCATCCAGGTGACGAGCTTCGAGAGGACGAGCGAGGTGACGAATTGACGCTCGGTGTCTGACAGGTGTGCAGTCGTGATAATCGCACAGCGCGGCTTTCCGTCCGGGGTGTACATCATCGACTGCATGTCGAGCGGCGCGCCGGCACCCCAGGCGGCGAATGACGGCGAAGCGAGCAGTCTGTTGAGCTTCATCGTCAGTCCCATGCGGTCGCTTTCAGGGAAGAATTGGTCGAGCTCGAACACACCGAGCTTGCGAATTGGAGGCGTCGCCACTTGCCCGACCAGCGTCATTAAGTCGATGGCCTTGCCCGCTTGCCACGAATGATGGATGTGGTTTGACAAGAGGATGTGTTCGAGACTCGACCGCGGATCGGCGTCGATGTTGACGAGGCCGAGCAGGCCGGTCACGTAGCCCTCGATCTCGTCGCCGACGACCTCGGCATCGCGGAGGTCGGCCGGCACATGCAGCGAGCCGACGATGTTCAATGCCACGCCAGATTGTGATCCTGGTGTGTAGATCCTTAGTAGTCCCGGGCAAGAGTCCGTCCCGTCATGTGCCGGCCACGCGTGTTCTTCGACCTGGGAGGGGTGGCGTCAAGATTGGGGATGGCGCCCTCTGGGATTCCGACCTCGGTGCATGTGCCTACGATCGGGCCATGGCAAATGCTCTCGGACCTGACATCCTCGCTGCTTCCTCCGCCCTCGATGGTGAGACGATCGAATTGCGCAGAAGCATCCATGCCGATCCGGAGCTGGGTCTCCAGCTCCCGCGAACTCAACAACGGATCCTCGACTCGCTGACAGGGCTTGGGCTCAGCATCACGCTCGGAGAGGCGACGACATCCGTGGTCGCCGATCTCGATACTGGCAAGCCTGGGCCGACCGTGCTGCTGCGGGGCGACATGGATGCCTTGCCGCTCCAGGAGGACTACGAATCTCCTTTCCAGTCCAAGATCGATGGTGCGATGCACGCTTGTGGCCATGACTCCCACGTCGCCATGTTGGCAAGTGCAGCCCGACTGCTCAGCGAGAACAAGAGCGAACTCACCGGCAAGGTTCGCTTCATGTTCCAACCAGGGGAAGAGGGCTTTCACGGTGCCAAGTACATGATCGAAGAGGGCGTGCTCGATGGCGTCGACCGAGCCTTTGCCATTCACGTCTTCACCAACTTCGCCGATGGTGTGATCACCACGAGGGGCGGATCACTGATGGCCAGCGCCGATCGGTTCGAGATCACGGTTCACGGTGAGGGTGGTCACGCCTCGGCACCGCACCACTGCGTCGATCCGATTCCCGCTGCAGCAGCAACGATCACCGGTCTCCACACGATGGTCAGCCGCTCGTTGGACCCCGCCTTGAGCGGGCTCGTGACGGTCGCACATATCGAAGCGGGAACTACCAACAACGTGATTCCGCCGAACGCGTACATGGAAGGAACCATTCGGGCTCTCGACGAAGGTACGAGGGCGAGGATCCACTCGGACCTCGTTCGCGTTGCCGAGGGCACGGCTGCAGCCCATGGTTGCTCCTGCACACCGGAGATCATTCCGGGCTATCCGGTCACCGTCAATCATCAGGAACAAGCCGATCTCACATTGTCTGTGGCCGAGGGTGTGCTCGGATCGCAACAGGTGACCGAGATGCCACGGCCACTGCTCGGAGCAGAGGATTTCAGCTATGTGCTGCAGCACGTTCCCGGAGCAATGGCATTCATGGGCGTGTGCCCCGAGGATCTGACGCCTGCGACCGCCGCTCCCAACCACTCCAACTTGATGCGAATCAGCGAGAAGAAGTTGGCCAACGGCGTTGCTCTGTATGCAGCTATGGCGATGGCGGCAAAATAGGGCCATGGCATTCTCTGGGCTCCCGATTGACGGCATTGAGTTCTACGAGGAACTCACGGCTGACAACTCGAAGGCCTTCTGGCAGGCCAACAAGCATCGGTTCGTCGAACACGTCAAGACGCCGATGGCGGAACTCGCTGAGGAGCTTGCCGACTACGGGCCGTTCCACATGTTCAGACCTCACAACGACCTCCGGTTCTCGAAGAACAAGCCGCCGTACAAGACCCATCAGGGCGCGTATGGCGAACTCGAAGGCGGATCAGGTCACTACATCCAGTTCTCTGCCGAGGGCTTGATGACCGGAGCCGGCTACTACGCAATGGCAAAGGATCAGCTCCAGCGGTTCCGCGAGGTGATCGATGCGCAGAGTACCGGCGAGGAGATCGCTGGGATCATCGTCGAGATGCGTCGTTCGAAATACGACATCAGCGCCATCGACCAGCTCAAGACCGCGCCGCGTGGGTATCCGAAGGATCACCCTCGTATTGAACTGCTCAGGATGAAGGGCTGTATCGCCGTGAAGAATTTCGGTGCGCCGAAGTGGATCCACGGGGCAGGTACGGCGAAGAGAATTCGGGATGTCTGGGTTGGAGCGCAGCCGCTCACCGACTGGCTCGACGCCCACGTCGGTCCGAGCACGCTCCCTCCAGACGACCGGCCGTTCTGACCGAGGTGAGCGAAGAAATCTTCGATGGTGTCGCCCATTGCCGTGGACTTTGACAGAATGTAAAAGTGATTAGTACCGACGAAGCTTCCGCTGCAACCACCGATGCCCTTGAAAACCAGTTCGGTTTGGCTGACAGGATTGTTGACGACGCAGCGGTGGCCAACTCTGTGCAACGGTTTCGTGAGCAGGGCATCGCCCTGCCGACATTTGCGCAGCTTGCCGATCCGTCCACGTTCGATCAGGCGGAGAAGGTGGGCGATGCCGACCCCCAGGGTCCTGACGCACGCAACCTGTGGCGCGTCCACTGGTACAACGACCTGCAGGGGAACCGCGTCGGCGTCCCGGAGCACGTCGTGCTCCCGTCAACGCTGACGGGGGTCGCGTCGCCGATCATCGTCGTGTTCGGCGACCGCTTCCCAATGATCACCGCCCACAAGGTGCTGGCTGCCTACTCGTGTCTCGCCCCTCGCGTCGTCACCGGCCAGTTCGACCCGACGGTGCACCGTGCCGTGTGGCCATCAACTGGCAACTACGCCCGAGGTGGCATCGCGATCTCGAAGATCATGGCGAGTCGTGGCGTTGCGATTCTGCCCGAAGGCATGAGCCAGGAGCGGTTCGACTGGCTTGACACATGGTGTGCCAATCCTGAAGAAGATGTGATCAAGACGCACGGCACCGAGTCGAACGTCAAAGAGATCTACGACGCCTGCAACGACTTGGCAAAGGATCCGGGCAACTTCATCCTCAACCAGTTCTCGGAGTTCGGTAATCATCTCGGTCACTACAACGTGACGGGACGTGCGCTCGGCCACGTCTTCGAAACAGTACGCGATGAGTATGGCCTCGTCGGACGCGACCTTGAGCTGGCGGCGTTCACCTCGGCGACCGGATCAGCCGGAACGATCGCCGCCGGCGACCGACTCAAGGAGGAGTACGGGGCCAAGATCGTGGCTGTCGAAGCCCTGGAATGCCCGACGATGCTTGAGAACGGGTACGGCGAGCACAACATTCAAGGCATCGGCGACAAGCACATACCACTGATCCACAACATCGCGAACACCGACGTCGTCGTCGGTATCTCCGATAAGGCAACCGATGAGTTGGATCTGACGTTCAACACCGAGGCCGGACGGGCATATCTCGCTCAATCCCGAGGTGTCTCACAGAGCCTCGTCGACAAACTCGAACACTTCGGGTTCTCGGCGATCGCAAACGTCCTCGCGGCGATCAAGACTGCGAAATTACTGAACCTCGGCGAAGACCAAGCGCTGATCACCGTGGCCACCGATGGCGCGGCGCTGTACCCGAGCGAGCGAGCCAAGCTGCTCGAACGGCAGTACGGCAACGAGTTCACCACGACCGATGCCGCCGCAGCCGTCGGCGAACATCTCGGTGCGGCATCCACAGACCACATGATCGACTGCACCGACCTCGACCGTCGTCGGCTGTTCAATCTCGGCTACTACACATGGGTCGAGCAGCAGGGCACGCCATTTGACCTGTTCGAGGCTCGACGCTCCCAGGATTTCTGGCGAGGATTGCGTCGATACACCGGCGTCTGGGACGGCATGATCGACGACTTCAACGCACAGGTCGCAGCAGGCTGAAAGCGCTGCGCGGGCACATGGACGACACGCCGATGGCCGTGACCGGATGGCGTTGCGCCACGTGCGGCGCCGAGGTTCCCGTTGCGACGCCGCTCTCATTCCGCTGCCCAAACGCGACAGCCACTGACCGGTACCACGTCCTGCAGATCGTGAGCGGTCCGCGGGTTGATCCGCCCGAGCGGCAGGCGAACACATTTGTCACCGACGACCAGAACTTGGCGTGGGCTGCCTTCGCCGAGTCGCATGGCATGGCTCGAGCACGCCGGAACGAGTTGATCGAAGAACTCGACGCCGCAATCCGTGACGTTGACGGTGCCAGCTTCGTCGCGACGCCGTTTGCGCGATCCGACGTGCTGTCCGACGAGCTCGGCATGTCCGCTCGCGGTGGTATCTGGGTCAAGGATGAAACCGGGGGAGTGGGTGGTAGTCAGAAGGCGCGATTCCTCTTCTCGATTCTGCTCCACCTCCGAGCTGCTCAAGAGCTGGGGTTGTTAGCCGACCGGCCCCCGCTCGCGATTGCATCGTGCGGGAACGCTGCGCTCGCCGCAGCAACTCTGGCGAAGGCCGCCGAATGGCCGCTCGATGTGTACGTGCCCACCTGGATGGGTGATGGGCTCGGCGACCGGTTGGACGAACTTGGCGCACGGGTGCATCGCAGCGAGCGACGCAACGATGACCCGGCTGGCGACCCGGCGATGCTGCGTTTCCGAGATGCCATTGCCGAGGGAGCGGTGCCCTTCACCGTGCAGGGCCCCGAGAACGCGCTGTGTCTCGACGGCGGCCGAACGCTCGGCTGGGAAGTTTGCGAGCAGGCAGCGGCAGCTGGCATCGCGCAGATCGATCGGGTCTTCATTCAAGTTGGAGGGGGAGCGTTCGCAGCCGCCGTCGGAGGGGCGATGAACGATGTTTGTGGGCGGGTGCCGTTGTTCGCTGTGCAGGCCGAGGGGTGCGCACCGTTCGAACGGGCCTGGAGACGGTCTAAGGGCATTGAGCGCCCGGCCGAGAACTGGGCCCAGATCATGACGGTCTGGGACGGCCCGTCCTCGCTCGCCGATGGCATTCTTGACGACGAGACCTACGACTGGATCGGCGTACTTGAAGCCGTGCGTTCAAGCGGCGGTCGCCCAGTCATTGCCACTGAAGACCAGGTACGCGAGGCCCATGCGCTGACCCATCGAGCCGGCTTCGAGGCAAGCCCGACTGGCACCGCGGGTCTGGCCGGAATTCTGGCCGCACGCACGGAGATTGGCGATGACGAGCAGATCGTGGTCGTGATGAGCGGTGTGACGCGCTGAATCCCGCCCCTGCGCAGCGGTTCGCCGTCTGCTGCCTGGCAACCGTCACCTGATATGGCCCGTTGGCCTCGACTTCGCCTCGGACGAGTACACCCCTGCCCGGGCTCGAGGGGATGCCGCAAGGTCAGCGCAGCGAGGTTCCCGGGCGACCAGTCGATCGTCGGGGGTTGAAGGCGAGCGCTCGCGAATCTGACTTCTCGGGGTAGGAGTACGACCGTCAAGTAGGTGTCCGGCGGTAGCCTGACCGGATGTCGGAACTCTCCATCTCACATGCGAACGCCGGTGCTCCTCACGCGCTCGAGGGCGGCTTTGATCCGCGATCGGCCGTGTTTGACCGGTTGCTGAAGAACCGTGTCGTGATGCTTGGGTCCGATGTCAACGATGACATCGCCAACCAGATCTGTGCGCAGCTCTTGTATCTCGAAGGCGAGGACCCCAACGCCGACATTTGGCTGTACGTCAACAGCCCGGGTGGTTCGGTCACCGCTGGCATGGCCATCTACGACACGATGCAGTTCGTCGGCTGTGACGTCGCAACGGTGTGCCTCGGGCTCGCCGCATCCATGGGGCAGTTCTTGCTCACAGCGGGCGCAGCAGGCAAACGCTATGTGTTGCCAAATGCCCGCGTCATGATGCACCAGCCGCTTGCGGGCCTCCGTGGTCAGGCCTCGGACATCCAGATCCAGGCTGAGCAGCTCCGGTACACCAAGCAGCGCATGGCCGAGCTCATCGCGTTCCACTCGGGCAAAGAGCTCGAGCAGATCCAGGAAGATTCCGAGCGCGATCGCTGGTTCACCGCCGAAGAGGCGAGGGACTACGGGTTGTGCGACAGCGTCATCCTGAAGCGCGGCGAAATCCTCGGCTGATTTAGCGAGCGGCTGAGTTCAGCTGTCTTGCGCCACGATCGTGAAGACCGGCCCGATGTCGACGGCGCAGTTTGTCTTGAGCCAGCTGTCGATAGCCGCTGCGGATCTTTCGGTCGAGAAGATCGCGGCAAGCGCTGATTGTTCTGACTCGGGATCGCCCGGCACCACAGTGCTCGCGGTCTCGTAGGCATCAATCAACTGATCCCACTCGGGCTCGATCGCGAGCGGCGCGAGCGCGCCAATCTCGCGATAGAGATCGAGGAACGGATCGATGTCATCGGTGAACTGCAGGCCGGGCTGCGTGAGTCCTTCGGCGTTGACTTGCACCTCACCACAGAATCGTTCGGCGTCTCCCGCGTCATCGCCGCCGTTGCAGCCTGAGAGCAGGCCAACAGCAAGACAAGTCGCCAACACGGGCAAGCGAGTTCGGATGCGGCGTAACACGGGCAGCATTGTCGCACGACGGTCTCCGAAAACCAGGGCGCCCATAAACTCTGCGAGCGCGCTCAGGTATATTCATGATCTCGTCGCACGAGCCATACGGAGTGGCGGCAGGAACACATCTTCCTTCGCCCGCCATTGCTGCAGTGTTCGCGAAAGACTGCAGCTTGGCCTACGCGTGGCAGCAGTCGGCCCGACGGCGCGATCCACGGGACTGCAGGAAGGCGTCGGTCGCAGCCGGTGTCCAGGTGTTGACTCCTGCAGACCCGTCGGTGCCGCCGCAGCTCTCCGCCGATCCGGTGTGCCCGGCGGTGTTGTTCGTACGCGGCAACCTCGGCGTCCTTGATGCTCGGCGAGTGGGCATTGTCGGAACTCGCAATGCCACGCAGGCAGGGCGTGCGACGGCAGCTCGTTTCGGGTGCGAACTCGCCGAGGCTGGCGTGGTCGTGCTGTCTGGTTTGGCGCGCGGCATCGATGCGGCGGCTCACCGGGACGCGCTGTCGTGCCTGACGGCAACCCCGGCAGCAGTCGTGGGGTGATGCCTTGATCGACCGTACCCAAAGCAGAACAGCGACCTGTGGGACGCAGTCGCGGCGCGGGTGTGCTGATCTCCGAGTGGCTGGTCGGCACGTCGCCGGATCCATTTCGGTTTCCACTCCGCAACCGAATCTTGGCGGCGCTCGCCGAGGTGCTTGTTGTTGTCGAGAGCCGTGACCGCAGCGGCAGCCTGATCACCGTGCGCGAAGCCGCTGACCGATCCGTTGATGTGATGGCCGTGCCCGGATCGGTGCATAGCCGGGCATCAGACGGAACAAACAAGCTGTTGACCGACGGCGCAATAGCGGCCACGGAGACTGCTGACGTCTTGATGACTCTCGGCCTCGACCATGGCCGAGCCGGCCGCGCTCGATTTGATGCGCGTGCAGCGCTCTCCGGCGTTGATGCCGAGGTGTATGCCGCCTGTCACGAGACGCCACGCACGATTGAGGGCATCATGTTGCTCACCGGAACCGCGATTGGCGAAGCAGCGATGCTCCTCGCCCGCTTCGAACGAGCGGGATGACTCATCGAGACCGGTGGCTGGTTCGAAGCCGTCGATGAGTGGGCTGAGCTGGCATGACGAGCATTGGTCGACGACCGCTGGTCGAACCTGGTGCGCCCCTGCCCTATCCCGAATTTGCCGAGCGGCAGACAATACGATCGCCATGTGGACCAGTGGCGCATCGACGACTTCGCGAGAGTGCTTACGTCGTTGTCCGACAACACGGTCACCTCCTACGTCTCCGACCTGCGCTTGTTCGAGACATGGTGCGCACGCAGCGATCTCGCCGACCCGGCGCGCGTGACGCGAACGACCATTCGGCGGTATCTCGCCCATCTCACCACGCGCCAGTTCGCGCGTCGCACGATTGCCCGAAAAATTGCCGCTGTACGTCGGTACTTCAAGTGGGCAGTGGCCAACAACGTTGCGGAACTCGATCCCACCAGTGGTGTTTCGGTTCCAGCTGGCAGCGGTCGCCTCCCGCGTGTGCTCGACGGCCGCGAAGTCACCGGGCTGCTCGAAGCGGGCCCCGGTGCCGACGAGCCCGAGTGGCGACGGTGTCGCGACGATGCTGTGCTCGAAGTGCTCTACGGATCGGGTGTGCGTGTCAGCGAGCTGTGCGGCCTCGACGTGTCGTCACTCGCGTTGACGGTTGGCGCTGCCACCGTGTGGGGCAAGGGCGACAAGGAACGGCGCGTTCCCCTGAGCGAGCCCGCCGTCCGCTCGCTCCGGCGATGGATCGACGTGCGCCCAGAGGTCGTCACCGGTGATCAGGGCGATGCGTTGTTTGGTAACGAAGTGGGGAAACGTCTCACGCCACGGGACGTCCGTCGCATCATCGACCGCCGGTCGCCAACGCCGACCCATCCCCATGCGTTACGGCACAGTTTCGCGACGCATCTCCTCGACGGTGGTGCCGACCTACGAGCTGTACAAGAGCTGTTGGGTCATGCCGATGTGGCCACCACGCAGCGATACACCCACGTCAGTCGAGAGCGACTGTCTGCTGCCTATCGCGAGGCCCATCCCAGAGCATGAGCATTGTTCCCGAAGACGCAGACCTTCAGATGCAGTGGACGCGGTGGCTCAATCGTCGCAACTCGGCGGCGCGCGATCACCTCATCGTCCACTACTCGCCGCTGGTGAAGTTCGTGGCCGGCCGTGTCGGCGCTGGCCTTCCTTCGAGCGTCGACTCTGGCGATCTCATCAGCTCCGGTGTTTTCGGGCTGATGGACGCGATCGAACGTTTCGATAGCGAGCACGGGGTCAAGTTCGAAACCTTTGCGGTGCCGCGCATCCGCGGTGCGATCTACGATGGGCTACGTCAACTCGACTGGGTCCCACGCTCGGTCCGGAGCCGGGCGCGAAGTGTCGAGAAGTCCTTCTCCGAACTCGAACACAAGCTGGGCCGAGGCCCGACCGACGAAGAACTGGCCGAGCACCTCCGTATCACTCCGGCCGACCTCGCCAAGTGGCTGTCGGCAATCGCAAGCACCACGATCGGGCCGCTCGATCGAGCGATCGCCGCTGGAGCCGAGCCATCGGCACCCGACAACGCGATGTCAGGCTCGCCCACGGCCGTGGTTGAGAATCGCGAACTCAGCCATGTCATGCGTGTCGAGATCAAGAAGCTCCCGGAGCGCGAAAAGCTGGTGCTGTCGCTCTATTACGACGAAGGCTTGACCCTGTCGGAAATCGGCGACGTCCTCGGAGTGACCGAAAGCAGAGTCAGTCAGATCCATACCAAGTCGGTGCTGCATCTGCGAGCCCGATTGGGGGCGGCCGGGCTCACCTAACATCGGGTCAGTTCGCTGGCACCAGATGCTCCATCTGGCCGCTGGCCCCATCGACGCTCAGCATCCATCAGATCACTCCGTCGAGAGGATTCATGATGCAAGGACGCGCCCTGCTCCCCGTTGGCACCGCGATGTCAATACTCACCTTCAGTTTCGGAGCCGTCTCTCCGGCGGTTCCCTGTTGGCAGCCGCCGGTGACCGGCCCCATCATTGACCCGTTCCGTGCGCCGCCGTGTCGATATTGCGCTGGGCGCCGGGGTATTGACTTTCAGACCGGTGCTGCGAGTGCCGTTCGACCCGTTGCTGCGGGCAGGGTCACCTTCAGTGGGCCCGTCGCGGGAACCAGCTATGTCGTCGTCGAACACGCCAATGGCTGGAAGGTGACGTATGGCGAGTTGAGCGGCGTGCGAGTGAGGCGTGGGGCCAGCGTTGCGCGCGGCGCGGTACTCGGCACGGCCAACGGCAGATTCTACTTCGGACTCCGAGCGAACGGTCGGTATCGCGACTCTGAGCCTTACCTCGGCCATCTTGTCGGTCGGCCCCGACTCGTCCCGATCGACGGTACGGCCCGGCGGCGCGGGCCGACTTCGGTCTGGTCGTGTGCCCGTTGAGCCGCGTGCCGTCGAGGCGTGGTGCATGGCTTCTGCCCTGAGGTGTGGGGGGCAGTGCAGCGCCGGTAGCATCATTGAGGACATTTCAACCGAAATGGCACACACTCAAGGTCTCATCGATCAATCAGCGGTCGCCTCGCGGCGCCGATCGGTGGGAAAAACCGCACAAGGAGCACCACATGGCTGTTATCAGCATGCGTCAGATGTTGGAAGCCGGAGCACACTTCGGCCACCAGACCCGTCGTTGGAACCCCAAGATGAAGCGTTTCATCTTCGGTGAGCGCGCCGGTATCTACATCATCGACCTTGAGCAAACGCTTGGTCGAGTTGAGACGGCCTACGGGTTCGTCCGTGATCTCGTCGCCGGTGGCGGCAACATCCTGTTCGTGGGCACCAAGAAGCAGGCCCAGGACCCGATCAAGAGCTACGCCGACAAGTGCGGGATGCCCTACGTGAATGAGCGTTGGCTCGGCGGCATGCTCACCAACTTCGAAACGATGAGCAAGCGCGTCAACAAGATGCTCGAGTACGAGCGCATGCAGGCCTCGGGCGAGTTTGACGTGATGATCAAGAAGGAAGCACTGCTCCTCGATCGCGAGCTCACCAAGTTGCAGCGCAACCTGGGCGGTCTGCGCAGTCTGAAGAAGGCTCCCGACGCAATCTTCGTGCTCGACACCAACAAGGAGCACATCGCCGTCACCGAAGCTCGCAAGCTCGGTATCCCTGTCGTCGCCGTCGTCGACACCAACGTGAATCCTGAAGTGGTGACATACCCGATCCCTGGCAACGACGACGCGATTCGCTCGAACAGCTTGTTCGCACGCGTGATCGCCGATGCCGTCGCCGAAGGCCGATTCATCGCGAACAAGCGCAACCCTGCGCCTGCTCCGGTTGCTGAGAAGACGCCGGAACAAGAGGCCGAATTCGAAGCTGCGCAGGCCGCTGCGCGTAACGCCGCTGCTCAGCAGCAGGCCGAGCGCGATGCCAAGCTTGCTGCCGCCAAGGACGCGCCGGTTGCCGAAGCCGCACCCGCAGAGGCTCCGGCCGAAGCCGCACCTGCAGAGGCAGCGTCAGTGGCTGAGGAAGCCCCTGCCGCCGCAGCGACGCCCGAAGTCGAAACGGAGAGCTGAAGAACATGTCATTCACTGCACAAGACGTCAAGGCGCTCCGCGTCTCCTCCGGCGCCGGCATGATGGACTGCAAGAAAGCCCTGCAGGAGAACGACGGCGACATGGAAGCCTCCAAGACGTGGCTCCGCGAAAAGGGCCTCGCAGCCAGCGCCAAGCGTGAGGACCGCGACGCCACACAGGGCGTTGTCAGCCTCGTCATTATCGGCAACGTCGGTGCGATCGTCGAACTGAAGTGCGAGACTGACTTCAGTGCTGGGTCGGACCTCTTCAAGGCTGAGGCCGATGCTCTCGTCGCTCTGGTCGCGGAGAAAGGGGTTGAGTCCATCTCTGAGCGTCAGAGTGACCTCGAAGAGCTCAAGGTCACGTTGAAAGAGAACATCAGCATCGGTCAAGTCGCTCGAATCGAAGCTGCCGGTGGCAACATCCTCGACAGTTACCAGCACATGCAGGGTGGTCGTGGCGTCAACGGCGTGCTCGTCGAAGTCGCCGGTGGTACGCCCGAGCTTGCGCACGACGTGGCAGTGCACATCGCGTTCGCCCGCCCGAAGTACCTCAGCCGTGACGATGTGCCAGCTGATGTCGTCGCAGCCGAGCGCGAGACTCTGACGGTCATCACCCGCAATGAAGGAAAGCCCGAAGCAGCACTCGACAAGATTGTCGAAGGTCGCATCGGTGGCTTCTTCAAGGATGTGGCATTGCTCGATCAGCCGTACGCCAAGGACGACAAGCAGTCGGTGAGTCAGTTCATTGGCTCGTCATCGATCGTTGCCTTCGCTCAGGTCGAAATCGGTTGATCTGAAGTCCACGGTCAATTTGAACAGCCCCGTTGCGCGTCAAGTACGTTCAGCGGGGCTGTTTCGCGCCCGTACCTGATCCTGACGGAGACCTCAACGATGACTGAACGAGCACAACGTCCGAAATTCAAGCGCATTGTGTTCAAACCTTCGGGTGAGGCACTTGCAGGTGATTCTGGCAAGGGCCTCGATGGCGCAACGCTTGAGGCTACGGCGAAGGAAATCATCGATCTCCGGCAGAACTTGAACGTCGATGTCGCTGTGGTCGTCGGTGGCGGCAACTTCTGGCGTGGTCGGGAGGGTTCGATGACCGGAATGGATGCAACACAGTCCGACCACATCGGGATGCTCGGAACCGTGATGAACGCACTGGCATTGCAGGATGCGCTCGAACGACAGGGCCAAGAGACGCGGGTGCAGTCGGCGATCGAGATGCCGCGTATTGCCGAGGCCTACATCCGCCGTCGTGCTGTTCGGCATCTCGAAAAGGGCCGCGTCGTCATCTTTGCCGCTGGTACGGGTAACCCATTTTTCACGACCGACACCGCGGCCGCGCTGCGCGCTGCCGAGATTGAAGCCGAAGTGTTGATTAAGGGAACGCACTCCGGCGTTGACGGGGTCTACAGCGCAGACCCTCGGACCGATGAGTCCGCCGAGAAGTACGAGCAGGTGAGCTACCTCGAGGTGATGACGAAAGACCTCAAGGTCATGGACTCCACCGCGATCGCGTTCTGCCGCGACAACGACATTCCGATCGTCGTATTCGACATGTCAAACCCAGGTTCGCTCCGCAGCATCGTGCAAGGCGGCTCCGAAGGCACCCTGGTCAGTGGCTGAGACGCTGCAACCAGTAGCGATGAAAATCCGCATGGTCCTGCGCCGACCTCGGTCCTGGGTACGATGGTCGACGTGATCGATGACACCCTTCTCGAGGCCATGGACAAGATGGACAAGGCAGTCGAGCACACTCAGACGCAGTTCGGCACGGTCCGAACCGGTCGGGCCAATCCCGGACTCGTCGAGCGCATCAATGTCGACTACTACGGCGCTCCAGTTCCGATTCTGCAGCTCGCTTCGATCTCTGTGCCTGAGGCCCGCCAGTTGCTCATCAAGCCGCATGACCGAACGTCGCTCGAGGCCATCGAGAAGGCCATTCGAGAAAGCGACCTGGGCGTGAATCCGAACAACGACGGCATTGCGATTCGTCTGTCGCTGCCGCAGTTGACCGAAGAACGCCGCAAGGAATACGTGAAGGTTGCGAAGAACATGGCCGAGGACGGGCGTATTGTGCTGCGCAATCTGCGACGCGATGCGCGTAAGGCGATGGAAGCTGAAGAGAAAGATGGTGATGTCTCCGAAGACGAATTGGAGCGCGCCGAGAAAGAACTCGATAAGACCACGAGCGAGCACGTCGATAAGATCGATGCGGCGCTTCACCGTAAAGAAGAAGAACTCCTTGAGATCTGAGGGGCCGGGGGAACAACGATGACCGACGACATTTGGCGACCTGAAGACAACGATTCCGGACGGCGTCGTCCGGGCCGGCTCGAGGCCGAAATGGATGCCTTCGGCGACTCCGAGTTTGGTGGTCCGCTCTTTGGTGATACCTCCGAGCAGCTGGTCACACCCGGTCCAGAGGCTGCTGAGGCTCCGCTGTCGAACGACGACTGGCCAGAATCACCGTCCGGTGGATCTGGTCGTCTTCAACTCGACGAGGATGGCACCGGTGCGATGCCGCACTGGACCGAGGACGCCACTGGAGAAGTGCCGGCCATCGAGCGGGCTGTCCCTGAGGCCGATCCAACCGACGATCTTGACGTCTGGTCTCCGTTCACGTCCGACGCGCCCGTCTGGAAGGAAGGTGACCCGGTCGATACGCCGTCGGGATCGGTCCCGACGGCCCCCTCAGACCCGACCGGTGAGATCTCTTGGGAAGACGCTCCAGTCGAGCCGGTCGCTGCAGCTGTCGATGCCGATACTGCTGGAGATGCCACGGAACTGCACGAGGCCGTGGCCGCAGCACCGCGCGAGCCGGCCCGAATCACGATTGGTACCGACCCGTCCGGGATGCCGCGCCGACCCGAGCCGCAGCGCAGGGGCGGTGGCGGTCAGGGCCGACGTCCACCGAGTGCGGGGGGCCCGCCACCCGGAGCCAAGCGCAATCTTCCGGTCGCGATCGCGAGCGGTTTGGTGCTGGCGGCAATGTTCATCGCTGCTGCGATGTGGCGTCCGCTCGGCGCAATCATTTTTGTCTGCATTCTGCTCGGGCTAGCAGCCATCGAGTACTTCTCAAAGGTCACCGAGAAGGGCTACCGCCCTGCCGTCGCCGCTGGCGTCGTGGCCTGTGTCGCTGCACCAGCCGTTGCTTACTGGGTCGGCGAGAACGGTATTCCGCTGGTCCTGGCGTTGGCATTCTTTGCCGGAGCGATGGGTTTCATCGGCTCTGACTCGATTGAAGTTGGGCCGATGCCCAACATGGCCATCACGATGCTCGGTGTCGTATGGATCGGCGTGCTCGGCTCGTTCGCCGCGCTCATCATTCGTTACTCCAACTTCTTTGGTGGGTTGAGCATCGGGACCGACACCTTGGTGCTGCTCGCCGTGGGCGTGGTTGCCAACGACGTCGGCGCGTACTTCGTCGGCAGTGCGTTCGGGCGGACACCGCTGCGCGGTTGGATCAGCCCCAATAAGTCGGTCGAAGGATTTCTTGGCGGCACCATCTTGACCCTCGTGGTCATGCTGCTCGTCGGGATGCAAGATGCGAGCGACACGTGGTCTGACACCAGCCACCTCCTGATGCTCGGCATCGTCATCTCGATCTTCGCCCCGCTCGGTGATCTCACCGAGAGCATGTTCAAGCGGAACCTTGACGTCAAGGACTTCGGGACACTGATCAAGGGCCACGGCGGTGTACTTGACCGCTTCGACGGCTTCTTGTTCGCACTGCCGGCCGTCTACTACTTGATGCTCGTTGTCGAGCCGTGGTCACAGCTCGGTTCCTGAGAAATTTGCACCGATGACCGTTGATCCGGTTCGAGTCGCGATTGCTGGCTCAACCGGCTCGATCGGTACGCAAACGTTTGAGGTCATTCAGGCCGAGAACGATCGCGTCCCAGGCTCCTATGTCGTGACCGGCGTGAGTGTCAACAGCTCAGCGGACGCTGTCATCGCCCAGGCGGCAGCTTTCGACATCCCCCTCATCGTCGTCGCCGACGAGGCGACGCGTTTCGATGTGGCGTCGCGCACATCGGCCGCGGTTGAGGGCGAGGCCACGGCATTGATCGCCGACGCGGATGTCGTGGTCAACGGTGTCGTCGGATTTGCCGGTCTTGAGATCACCGTGGAGACCCTCAGAGCTGGAAAACGCCTGGCGCTTGCGAACAAGGAGAGCCTCATTGCTGCGGGCCCTGTGGTCCAGCCGCTCCGATCGGCGCCAGGCGCTGAGTTGGTGCCAGTCGACAGCGAACACTGTGCGCTCCACCAATGTCTGCGGGCGTCGTTCGAGAGCGATCGAGAGGTCAGTCGGCTGCTCTTGACGGCGAGCGGAGGTCCGTTCCGCGGCCGCACCGCTGATGACCTCGCCGCCGTGACCGTCGAAAATGCGTTGGCCCACCCGACGTGGAGTATGGGTCCGAAGATCACGATCGACTCAAGCACGTTGATGAACAAGGGTCTCGAAGTGATCGAGGCGCACGAGCTGTACGGAACGCCGTACGACCAGATTGACGTGGTCGTACACCCTCAATCTGTTGTCCATTCGATGGTCGAGTTCACCGATGGATCAACCATCGCCCAACTCAGCATGCCGACGATGAAGCTGCCAATCGGTTATGCGCTGGGCTACCCAAACCGCATAGCGACACCCTTCGGCCGCATCGATTGGGCCACGTTGGGCTCGCTCGACTTCGAGCTGCCAGATCTTGGCACCTTTCGCTGTTTGCAGCTCGCCTACGACGCTGGCCGCTCAGGCGGTACGGCGCCCGCGTGGCTCAGCGCTGCGAACGAGGTGGCAGTTGAGAGATTTCTCACAGGAAATTTACGATGGAATCAGATTGCTGACGTGTGCGAGGCGGTGTTGGAGCGCCATGATGGTGGGATCCCCCACACCGTCGACGATGTGATCCAAGCGGATCAAGAAGCTCGACGAATTGCCGATGAGGTATTGCAACGATGACTGATCAACTCACACCTCCGAAACCGACTGAAGATGAGCTGTCGCGAGTAGCGAAAGCCAAGAGCGAAATCATGGCGGGCGGCGCCGTCACCGAGAACCTCACCGAGGATGAACTCGCTGGCGGTTGGAAGGGGGCGCTTTCGATGCTTGGCATCGTTGCGCTGTTTGCCTGGCTCGGCTTCGCGAACTTCTGGATCTTCGTCTTCGTGGTGGGTGTCGTTGTTTCGATCTTCCTCCATGAACTCGGCCACTACCTCACGGCCCGGTGGACGGGCATGAAGGTCACTCAATTCTTCTTGTTCTTCGGACCCAGGCTCTGGAGTTTCCGTCGCGGCGAGACCGAGTACGGCGTTCGTTCGGTGCCGCTGGGGGCCTTCGTCCGCATCATCGGCATGAACCGTATGGACGAGGTCGAGCCAGGTGACGAAGCCCGCACGTACCGACAGAAAAGTTTTCCTCGCCGCCTCCTGGTGATCTCGGCTGGCTCGATCATGCACATGCTGATCGCCATCGTGCTGTTGTTCGGTGTGTATGCGATTGCCGGAGAAGAATCATTTAGTGACGGTGCTCGCGTGAGCCAACTGTCCGTCGGTGGACCGGCCGATGGCGCCGGCGTACTGCCCGGTGACATCGTGGTTTCCGTTGATGGCGCAGCCATCGCCAGTCCCGCCGAACTCGGCGAGGTAATCCGGACCAACCAGCCGGACGACAGTGTCGTTCTTGGCGTACTCCGCAATGGCGAACTCGTCGCTCTCATGCTCACGCTCGGTGTCAACGACAACGGCGATGCGCTGGCAGGAATCAGCAGCGGATCAGTGTTCGACACCATCGATCACTCGATCCCCGCGGCTGCTGGCAATGCAGTCACTGACATCTTCCCCTTTGCCTGGGAGTCGACCAAGGGTGTCGTGAAAGTGCTCAACCCGGTCAACATCATCAGCCACGTCACCGGTGACAACGACGACCTGAGCAGCCGCCCGACGACCCTGTACGGCGTGGCTCAGGTCTCTGACGACGTCGGCGAATCCTCCGGCTGGGCAGGAATGATCCTGCTTCTTGCGGTGCTCAACGTCTTCGTCGGCGTGTTCAACATGTTCCCGCTGCTCCCACTCGACGGCGGACACGCTGCCATTGCGATTTACGAGCGTGTGCGTGAAGCCGGGCGGGGTTCTAAACAGCGATATTTCGCCGACGTCGAGCGACTCATGCCCTTTGCGATGGGGGTGGTCACCGTGCTCGTCATGTTGATGTTTGCTGGCTTGTATCTGGACATCTCGCAGCCGTTGTAGTTCAGCGCGCGAAGCTCGCTGTCAGCGGCCTCATGACTCCGAGGTAGCGCTAGCTGGGGGCACCCTGTCCGACCGCTGTCTCCATCCACCGCGTATCGTTGACACCATGCAGGTCACCAGCTCGGTTCCTCGGAAGAAGACTCGTCAAATCTCTGTCGGCGACGTCAAGGTCGGTGGCGATGCTCCGATCACCATCCAATCGATGACGATCACGAAGACGGCTGACGTCGAGGGCACGCTGCAGCAGATTTATGCCCTCGCTGCCGCAGGCGCCGACATCGTGCGTTGCACGTGTAACGAGATCGAGGCTGCTGAAGGACTTGCCCAGATCGTGCCCCGGTCACCGGTGCCGATCATCGCTGACATCCATCACCAGTACAAGATGGCAATGGCAGCCATGGAGGCGGGTGTCGACGGCTTGCGTCTGAACCCAGGCAATATCCGCAAGCCGGAACACATCAAGATCGTGGCAGCCGAAGCCAAGGACCGGAACCTCCCGATTCGTATCGGAGTCAACGCCGGTTCGCTCGACCCGAAGCTCTACGAAAAGTACGGTGGTGCCACGCCCGAGGCGATGGTCGAATCAGCCATGACCGAAATCGCTTACTTCGACGAAGTTGGTTTCGACCTCATCAAGATCTCGGTCAAGGCATCGAGTGTGCCGCTTATGGTCGATGCCTATCGCATGCTGTCCGAGGTCACTGACCATCCGCTCCACCTGGGCGTCACCGAAGCCGGTCCGCCGCCGGCCGGGTTGATTAAGGCCACAGCCGGTATTGCCACCCTGCTGCTGGAAGGCATCGGCGACACGATCCGCTACTCGCTCACTGCGGACCCGGTCCAAGAGGCCAAGGCCGGTCGTCAACTCCTCGAAGCCCTGGGACTGCGCGAACGCAAGAATATTGACCTCATTGCCTGCCCGTCGTGCGGCCGTGCCGAAGTCGATGTCATTAAGGTGGCGAATGAGGCAATGGAGGCGTTCGGCGAACGCAAGCTGCCACTTCAAGTCGCCGTGATGGGGTGCGTCGTGAACGGACCGGGCGAGGCGCGCGACGCCGACATTGGAATCGCTGCGGGGAACAAGCGGGGCCATCTGTTCATCAAGGGACAGAACGTCGCCGTCGTGCCCGAGGATGAGATGGTCGATCAGCTCGTCGAATGGGCAGAGTTCATCAATGAGCACGGCATCGATGCCGCGCTCGAGCGTGCTGACTTGGACAAAGCGCGTCGCGAGGCAGAGAAGGATCGTGCGAAGTTGCTCGAAGAGCAGGGTGACGATGCCAATGCCGCTGGCGAGAAAATCGTGGAGATCCGCAGGAAGGCCTGACCCGGCTTGATGCGGCTCTTGTCGTTCAGATCGAGGTCACGACAAACGTGTCCGCGGATGCGACGAATTCGGTGCTTGGTGCCAGGTACAGCTGCTCGCCGGCGACGGAGAGAGCGAGTTCGTGGCCCGTCGAGGTGTGGTGTTCCCCGGCATCGAGCCAGATCAACTGCACACCTGCCTCCGGCAGTTCGTACCGGCCATCGACCACCGGCATGACCGGTTCGGCCAGTGGTGTTGGATCGACGACGTCGAGGAGCAGGTCGATGTCGACATGCTTGACGGTGAGGCCGCCGCGGACGACGTTGTCGCTCGCTTGCATCAGCTCGATGCCAGAACCTCTCAGGTAGCCGTGCAGGTTCCCTGCGGTGAGGTGGAGGGCTTCGCCAGGCAGCAGCGAGACGTGATTGAGGAGCAGGGTCACAGCCACGCTTGGATCGCCGGGATACATGGTGTCTAGCCGCTGGACCCACATCGCTTCGGGCCGATCGCTTGACGCGCACGCCTGCACAGCTGAAGCTGAGTCAAGCTCACCCCGGTACAGGCGCTGCATTGCTGTCCCGGCACCCTCGGCTGCCACCACCTGAGCGAGATTGTCAGCACCGACTGCCTGCAGCAGTTCGATCGTTCGGTCTTCGGGCCTGACCCCACACAAGGCCTCGAATGGAGTGAGTGCGACGAGGAGTTCGGGCTTGGCATGAGGGTCGGCGAACACGCCGCGATCGAATCCCTCGCGTGCTTGCGCGGTCGTGGGGTGCGCTTGCAGTGAAAGTGGTTCGGCCGCGCTGAGGACCTTCAAAAGGTAGGGCAGCTCGCCGGTGAGGGTGGCCAGCGGTGATCCATCGGCCAGCTGCGTGGGGCCATTGGGGTGCGTGCCGAGCCATAACTCGGCCCACGGTTGGCCGTCGGGTGCGTGCCCCAGGAGTTGTGGCAAGAAGTGTGAATCGCCCCAGGCGTAGTGTTGGACGAACCCCTTGACTGGACGTCCCGAGGTCACAGGTTGAGTTCGGCGCCGCGGGCGAGGACGCCGGCGCGTTCGGCGCCGATGGTGGTGCTGTCGCCATGGCCGGTGTGGACGACGGTGTGGTCGGGCAGTTCGAGCAACACGTTGCGGATTGTCGCAAGAATGGTCGGCTCGTCGGAGTAGATGCGGCCGGTAGCACCGGGCCCGCCGCAGAACAGTGTGTCGCCACTGATGACGGCGCCGGTGGCGACGTCGTGGAAGCAACAGCAGCCCGGCGAGTGTCCGGGCGTGTGCAAGATACCGAGCTCGTGGCCACCGGCGCTGATCGTGCGGCCCGGCTCGAGTGGGCCGTCGAAGTCGTGATCGGGGTGGACGACATCCCAAAGAAATCGGTCGAACTCGTGGAGGAGGATCGGCGCATCGACTGCCTCGCGCAGCGCGACTGCGGCGTTGATGTGGTCGTTGTGCCCATGCGTCAACACAATGCCGGTGACGTCGCGGCCATTGACGGCATCCAGGATCGGCTGATGATCGTGCGCCGCGTCGAAGATCACGACTTCTTTGTCGTCGCCGACCAACCAGATGTTGTTGGTGACCTCCCACTCGCCTCCGTCGAGGGCGAAGATGCCGTCCGTGGTGACCAGCTCGATCGTCACAGCACGACCACGGAGCGGAGCACGTCGCCGCGCTCCATCTTGTGAAATGCCTCTTCGACGTCGTCGAGCTTGATGGTCTCTGAGACGAAACCGCCGAGGTCGAGCCGCCCCTGCAGGTACAGATCAATGAGCATCGGGAAGTCGCGTTCGGGCAAGCAGTCGCCGTACCACGACGACTTGAGCGAGCCGCCACGGCCGAAGATCTCGATGTATGGCAGCTCGATGGTCATCTCGGGATTGGGCACGCCGACGAGTACGACAGTGCCAGCAAGATCGCGCGCCTCGAAGCACTGCTTGTAGACGTCGGGATGCCCAATCGCCTCGATGCATACATCGGCACCGTTGCCGTCGGTCACGGACCGAATGAACTCGACCGGGTCGGTGTTCTTTGAATTGACCATGTGTGTTGCCCCGAACTGCTGAGCCCATTCGAGCTTGCGGTCGTCGATGTCGACGGCAATGATTTTTGATGCTCCAGCGAGCTTGGCGCCAGCTATCGCGGCATCGCCGACGCCACCGCAACCGAAGACGGCAACGCTTTGACCGCGCGAGACCCCGCCCGTATTGATCGCTGCGCCGATGCCGGCCATGACGCCGCACCCGAGCAGCCCGGCCACGGTGGCCGGCGCTTCGGGGTTGACCTTCGTGCACTGTCCGGAGTGAACGAGCGTCTTCTCGCAGAAGGCGCCGATGCCGAGAGCGGGTGACAGCTCCGTGCCGTCGGTGAGCGTCATTTTCTGTTCGGCGTTGTGCGTGTCAAAGCAGTACTGAGGCTGGCCCCGCTTGCACGCCCGGCAGTTGCCGCACACAGCACGCCAGTTGAGAATGACAAAATCACCGGGCGCGACGTTGGTCACGCCTGCGCCGATGGATTCGACGATGCCCGCCGCCTCGTGTCCGAGCAGAAAGGGGAACTCGTCGTTGATTCCACCTTCGCGGTAGTGGAGGTCGGTGTGGCAGACGCCGCAAGCTTGAATGGCGACGACGGCCTCGCCCGGACCGGGATCTGGAATGACGATGGTTTCGAGCGTGACTGGCTCGCCCTTGGTCTTGGCAATAATTCCGCGTACTTCCTGACTCATGGCGCAGACGGTAGCGCAGCGCGCTGAGTCGAGTCGGAACGACAGCTAATCTGCTAACGATGTACGGCGGGAGACTCTTGCTGCTTCTGGTCGCCGCTGGGTTGACTGCAGCCTGCTCGTCTGATGGGTAGGCCGTCGAGTATCCAGACGGTGTTGCACTCCTTGTGAACGATGGCGACGAAAGTCGAGCCTCGAACACGCTCCTGGCTCCCGCTCTGCTGGTGGTGACTGATGACGGACGGGTCATTTATTCGGCTCCTGCGGGGCAAGCCCGAGCGGGGCTGTTGCTCGCCGATGTGTGGGAGCACTCGCTGACGACAGCGGGCGTCGCCTCGTTGACGAAGCGGTTGCTCGGGGAGCAGCGCCGGAGGATCTCGCGGCGCTCTCTGCAGTCGTTGGCGATGAGCTGGGTGACGTCTCATTCTTCCTCCCAGACCGCTACGACTGCGTCGCTCGAGTGTTGGGGCCGGCGCAGGCCTTCTCGGAGTCTGAGAACCCTCTGATCGACTGGCCACAGAACGCGTCGCGACGGCTTCGGGACGAGGGGTGTTTCTCTCTGCCTGACGTCGAGGTCGGTGAGCTCTTCGAGACCGCAGCCGCGGACAGCGTGTTCGTTGACGACGGCTTCGTCTACGTGGTCAATGCTCGATTGGCGTGGCCGGGCTTGGCCTGCTGAACGGATCGTCAGAACAGTCGGAGTTCGTCGGGTTTCATGCCGCGCAGCTCGTCGTAGTCGACTTCGACCCATGTGAAGCCGCGTGATTCGGCAAGCACCTTGGCTTGCGGTTTGACGACCTGCGCAACGAACACCCCGCGGATGTCGCCGAGCGAGGAGTCGAGCTTCAAGCGCTCGATGTAGCGAGTGAGCTGCTCGACGCCGTCGATCTCGCCGCGTCGTTTGACCTCGACGGCAACGACAGTGTCCGCCTCGTCGCGACAGACAAGATCGATCGGCCCGATGGCGGTGGGGTACTCGCGTCGGACGAGCGTGAGTCCGTCTTCGATGGCCGCAGGGCTTGCTGCCAGTAACTCCTGGAGGTGTGCCTCAACGCCATCTTTCTGGAGGCCTGGGTCCGTGCCCAACTCATGGTCGGAATCGCTGAACACCTCGTGGAGTGTGATTGTCAGCGTTTCCTTCTTGGGGTTTGTGACAATCCAACGATGACGGCCAGCTGATTGGTCGTGTTCTTCGACGACCTTGTTCGGCGCGTTCATCCAGTTCAGCGGCTTGTAGGCGCCACCGTCAGCATGAATAGCCACGCAGCCGTCGGCCTTGACCATGATCAACCGATTGGCCTCAGGGAGGTGGGCAGCCAACTTGCCTGCGTAGTCAACGGAACAGCGGGCAATGACCAGGCGCACGGAGTGCGACGCTACCGCATTGATCAGCGAGTCGATTCGACGTGGGCCTGCATGCGCTTCTGGATCAGCGCCCGACGTTCCTGGAGTTCCTTGTACGTGATCGAGTTCACATCGGCTTCGAGGCCCATACTCGCCTTGACACCGTCGAGGTCGAACTCGACGGCGGTCGGGTCCACACCGAGTTCCCGCCCCAGCCGTTCTCCGTGCTTCTGCGCAAAGAGCATGGAAATGTTTGCCACTTCGCTGAGCAGATCAAGGTTGGGTGCGAGTCGAGCGATAGCGCCATCGAGAAACACGAGGTTCTTCACGTAAAGCATCAACTCCTTGGGCAGCTTTGCGCCGTACCCGAGCAAGGCCTTGACGATGCGCTGTACCTCGGTGACCATCTCTTCGCCGGTGAGCGTGGTCGGGTCGATCACGTCTCGGTCGAGTCGCAGGTCAGAAATGACCGCATCGAGATCGGTGTCCGCAGGAAGCGCGCCAAGATCGCGCAGCGCAGCCATCTGTCCCTTGACGTCGTTGGTGGTCGCACCCAACATGAGCCGTAAGAAGGCGTTGCGGCGCGGACCGCTGAGACGACCGACGATGCCATAGTCGAGCAGGGCGGTTCGACCGTCTTCGAGTACGAAGAGGTTGCCGCCGTGGAGGTCGCCGTGGAAGATGCCCTCCACCACGGCTCCTTCCATGAAGGCGACCATCGCAGTACGCACCACGTCTTCGGTGTCGATCCCCGCATCTTGCATGCCGGCGACGTCATCGAAGTTGAAGCCGTACACCCGCTCCATCACGAGTACTCGGCGCGTGACCAAGGTGGGGTGAGGCCGCGGGACGACGTAGCGATCTTGCTCGAGGTCGTGCAGCATTGCGGCAACATCGAGCATGTTGGCGGCTTCCATCCGGAAGTCGAGTTCTTCGACAATCGTCTCTGCGAAAAGTTCGACGAGCGATGGAGGGTTGGCAAGGGCCGCGACCGGAATGCGGCCGACAAGGTGCGGGGCCAGCCAGGCCATGACGCGGAGGTCTTTGCGGACGAATTGCGACACCGATGGTCGCTGGACCTTGACGACGACGCTTTCGCCGGTGAGCAGTGTTGCGCCATGGACCTGCGCGATCGAAGCTGCTGCCAGAGCAGTTTCGTCGAACGACGAAAAGACGTCCTCGAGTCGAGCGCCCAGGTCTTCTTCGACCGTGCGCCGGACGACATCGAAGGGTTCGGCGGGCACCTGGTCGCGGCACTTCTTGAATTCCTCGACTAATTCGGCGGGAAAGAGCCCTTCGCCGGACGAAATGATCTGACCGAGTTTGATGTAGGTCGGCCCGAGGTGCTCAGCGGCCTCACGGAGCCGTTGTGAGATGACCGCTCTGCTCGCCTCGGGTGTGTCGAAAGCCCCACGGCGTTTCTGGATTAACCATGGCGCCACAGCGCGACCGAGGAGCGACGACACCGTGAGCACTCGCGATCCTGGTGGCAATCTTGAGGGCTTGGTCAGTTGCGGAACCTCGGCCTGCGCGGCTGCGCGCAGCGTCGCAGCAAGGCCGAGCCAGCGGACATCGTCGCGCTGGACTTCCCATGGACCGGCCTCGGTGAATGCTGCCCATGCCCGATCGGCGCCAGCAGCGTGGGCAGTAGTGGAGCCGGAGGCAGTCGACATGACCTCAAGGATGCCGGAAACCTGGGGAAATCAGCATCGCCGAGGTTGGCGGAATCGTGAGTCAAGCGGCACGTCGATCGTGCCGAAACAAGGACATGAGCGCGATCTTCTTCACTACCGCCGAAGTCTGTGTGCTGTCGGGCTTCGCTGCGGGCCTCTTCCGGAAACGAGCAGTCCTGCGTCCCGCGATTGCTCGAGTTCACGACTGATTGCCGCGCGCCGCGGCGCAGCTGCCAACATTGGGTATGGCAGAACGCCCCTTCAACGTGCTCGGTATTCAGCAGATCGCGATCGGAGGTCTTGACAAATCTGCGCTCTCGGGCCTGTGGTCTGGTCTGTTCGGCGTCACCAAAGTGGGTGATTACGTCAGCGAGTCGGAGAACGTTGACGAAGACATCCTCCAGCTGGGGTCCGGCCCGCGCGCGGTCGAGATCGACCTGATGCAGCCGCTCAACCCTGACGTGTCACCGAAGGTGCACGTGCCGACGCTCAATCATGTCGGTCTCTGGATTGACGATCTCGAAGCTGCCGTTGACTGGTTGAGCGAGCAGGGCATGCGGTTCACGCCGGGTGGAATTCGCAAGGGGGCCTCCGGCCACGATGTGTGTTTCATCCACCCGAAGGGAAACGAAGCGACGCCGCGTTCAGGCGAGGGGGTTTTGATCGAGCTGGTTCAGGCGCCGTCTGATGTGATTGCTGCGCTGTCGTCCTGAGGCTCGGCGATGGTGTCGCGGATGTCGCCGGTGCCGACCGTCGACGTTTTCCCGAGCGGTGAGGTGAACGCAAGGACGCCGCCCAGTACCAGGCCGACGACCGGAAGCACCACGACCAGCACACTGTCGAACGCGATCACACCGAAGATGATGAAGTCGACGGCGAGGAAAATGCCGAGCAGGAAACCGAAAATCGGGCCGAGAATGCGCTTGACCATCATGCTGCGCCCTTGCCTCGAGCGGTCCAGGCCAACCCGCCGAGTGCCAATGCGGTTCCGCCCAACGACAACGGGGCGATCGGAGAATCCCAGGGACTGCCATCGAACGAGACCTTGACCGACCCCTCGCAGAAGATGGCGCCATTCTCATTGTGCACGCCACTGACGGTGAGTTCGACGTCGCGAGGCAACCAGTCGGAGAGTTCCCAGCTCACCGAGCCCGCCTTCCGACGCCGGTCACCTCGGGTCCCCATGTCCATTGGTCGTCCAGCGTGATGCTGGGAATTCCAGGCGGCGTCTTGATCTCGACTTTCCCAGAAGCAGGCCGCGTGCCTTCGGCCACGGCGACGGACCCGGTGTAGTTCGCAGAGCCCGTGATTGGGACGACGTAGACGCCGCTGCTGGCATAGGGATCGATGGTGAACCCGCCGACAATCGTTGCCGATGCAGTGCACTGGCCGGACGCGTTGGGCGCCAGGGTGGCGCTGGGGTCGAGGACCGGATCATCGCTCTGCGCAAGTGCCACAGAACCCCAGCCAGCCAGGACAGCAACCCCTGCCGTGCCGAGCAGCAGCCGTCCCCAACGCCGTGGGCTCAGGGTGGATTGCATGATATGTCCATCGACGCGGACCACCATCGAAGCGTCAACCCCGCATTGTTGGGCGGTGGATGTCTCGTCTGGGACAAGCGCTCAGAGCGAGAAATTCGGGGGACGCTTCGCGCGAAGCGCCGCAACGCCTTCGGCGTACTCGGCGGTTCCCATCGCGACGTCGAGGAGGCGAATCGAGTCGTTGACAGACTGGGCCGGGTCGTGGCGCAGGAGATCAACAGCGATCTGCTGCTTGGTGGTTGCTACAGCGAGTGGTCCGGTTGAGGCTGCGAGGTCGCGGGCGTACTGCTGGGCAGCTGCGAGTGAAGCATCACCGTCGGCCTCGACGCCGTTCCAGAGACCCCAGTCGGCGGTGTCAGCCACTGTGACGATGCGCCCTGAGAGCAGGAGATCAGTGGCCCGAGCCACGCCGACGAGTCGCGGGAGCGTCCAGCTCATGCCGTACTCGGCGGGCAGCCCCAGTTTGGGTGCAGCGGTGGTGAGCTTTGCAGCCGCCGCACCGAAGCGCAGATCGGAGAAAAGAGCGAGGGCCAGGCCGACTCCGGCGCAGGCTCCGTTGACGGCTGCGATGATCGGCAGCCGGTAGCCCAACTGCCAGGCGAAGTCCGCGTCGAGTCGGTCGCCGCCCCCTGGTTGAGCGACCTCTGGCGGCAGCCCGGTGTCGTAACCGCCCTGATCGACGTGGCCAGCCAGGGCCTCGGAATCGCCGCCGACGCAGAAGGCCGGGGGAGTACCGGTGACGACAACGGCGCGGACACCGTTGCGATGTTCGAGGTCGGCCATCACCTGGCGGTACTCGGCGTGCATCTTGCCCGTCCAGGCGTTGTGGCGGTGCGGGCGATGCAGCCACACGGTTGCAACCGGACCGTCAACCTCCCAGCGAACCGCCGTTGCCTCGCCAGCGGCTGGCAGGTCAGCGGTTGACGGGACGGTTGGTGGGGTGCTTGGTGGGGTGTTCATCCCCAGATCGCTTTCAGCACGCCTTCGGCCAACTCGGGGCGGCACACGAAGAAGTCGGGCAGCCAGGGGTCGCGCTCGTTGTACACGAGCGGCGAACCGTCGACTCGGCTCGCGTGGAATCCCGCCGCCATCGCGACGGCAGCGGGCGCGGCAGAATCCCACTGATACATCCCGCCATCGTGGACGTAGATGTCGGCTTCGCCCATCACGACGGCCATGGCCTTGGCTCCCGCAGACCCGAGTCGTACTGCATCGCAGCCGAGGCCCTCGGCAACGAGCACCGCCGCATAGGGGGCGCGGCTACGTGACGTGACAAGTCGCGGGCGGTCGCGGACTTGCTCCGGCATTGGGGCGGGTGGGTCGGTGGAGAAGACCAGGTCGACGGCTGGCAGACTGACCGCAGCGGCGCCGAAGTGTGTTCGTTCCCAGAGGGCAACATGCACCGCCCAGTCGTGGCGGCCCGGCTCGCCGTACTCGCGGGTGCCATCGAGCGGGTCGATGATCCACACCCGATCGGCTTCGTAACGGCGAACGTCTTCGAGCCCCTCCTCTGACAGCACCGCGTCATCGGCGCGGTGCGTGTGCAGTTCGTCCGCGATGTATCGCTGAGCGGCAGCATCGCCAGCATCCCGTACGTCCCAGATCGAGGCACCCGCAGCAAACATTTCGGCGCGCAGCGCGACCAGCAGTTCGCCCGCTTCGATAGCGAGCCGGGTCGCCAACTGGGCATCCGTCTCGGTGACGGGTGGGGCGCTCGGCATCGGAGCATTCTGACTGGTCCGTGTGACCGAAACACCATCGCAATTTCGCGATCAGAATGCCGGGTAACGGCGGTGTCGTCGTCGGACATGGCTGCGAGCCGTCCGCAGCCTCTGGGGAGAGGTGGTTCTGGTAGCGGTTGATGACATATCTTGACCTGCGTGAACGGTCTTCGACTCAGCAACTGCACCGGGCGATGACTGACATGCCGACGGCAAGGCGAGCGCGGTCGTGACGAGGCGGACGCGCAAGGTCCGATACGGCTCAAGCCGGCATCAGGTCGGTATGTACCGATCCCCAGAGCGGCGGGAAAAAGGCCGCCCAGCGGCACCAACGATCGTGCTCCTCCATGGCGGATCGTGGAGTTGGCCCTACAACCGGTGGGTGATGTGGCTGCTCGCGCGTGACGTGACTCGACGGGGCTGGGGGCTGTTCAACGTCGATTATCGCCGTGTGGGCCGCTTCGGAGGAGGCGGTGGCTGGCCCGAGACCTTCGACGATGCCCGGACTGCCATCGAGTTGATCACCAACGACACCTCGGAGCTGGACATCGATGCAGATCGAGTCGTCGTCGTCGGGCATTCCGCTGGAGGCCACCTGGCCCTCATTGGGTCAGCGACCGCAAACATTGCTCCGGCGCTCGCTGTGTCGATGGCTGGTCCCACCGATCTCGAACGCATGTGGTCGAACGGCTCCCAGCCGGTCCGGGACCTCACCGCTTGCGCTCCGGAATCCAGCCGGTGGTCAAGCACGTCGCCAATCCACATGCTTCCGCTCGATGTACCGACCCTCTGCGTCCACGGCGCGGCCGACACCACGGTGCACCCGAGGCACTCGACTGCATTCGTCGAGGCGGCGCGGTCCGCCGGAGATGTAGCGGAAGCGGTGCTGGTGCCAGGCGAAACGCACAAGGACGCGCTGAAGCCGACTTCGGCGATTTGGGCGGTGGTGGTCAGCGCGATTCTTGATCGGTTTGAATCAGATACTCACGTATGAGTCCACCGACCTGGCGGTGGGGTGGACTTGGCCTCGCCATCGCTGTCGCAGCCAACAGGCTCAGTTCAGCTTCTTGTACTTAATGCGGTGGGGCTGATCGGCGCTGGAGCCGAGTTCTTGCTTGCGCCGCATTTCGTACTCGCTGAAGTTGCCTTCGAACCAGCGCACCTGACTGTCGCCCTCGAACGCGAGCACGTGGGTGGCGATGCGATCGAGGAACCAGCGATCGTGGGAGATGACCACCGCGCACCCGGGGAACGACTCGAGGCCGGATTCGAGTGCCCGGAGCGTGTCGACGTCGAGGTCATTGGTCGGTTCGTCGAGTAGCAGCACATTGCCGCCCGATTTCAACAGCTTCGCGAGGTGGACCCTGTTGCGCTCGCCACCGGACAGATCTCCGACGCGTTTGCCGTGGTCGGTGCCCTTGAAGTTGAAGCTCGACACGTATGCGCGGCCGTGGATTTCACGACCACCGACTTCGAGCACTTCACCGCCGCCGGTGATCTCGTCGTAAACGGTTGCGTCGGCGTCGAGGTCGTCGCGGTCCTGGTCGACGTAGCTGAGGTCGACGGTGTCGCCGATCTTGATGGAGCCGGAATCAGGTTCTTCGCGGCCGGCGAGCATCTTGAACAGGGTCGACTTGCCGGCGCCATTGGGGCCGATGATGCCGACGATGCCGGCAGGCGGGAGCGAGAACGACAGGTCGTCGATCAGGAGACGATCACCGAAGCCCTTACTCAGTCCTTCGACCTCGATGACTTGGTCGCCGAGACGACGACCGGCAGGGATCGTGATCTGCAGCTTTGAGTCCTGCGTCTCTGCTGCCTTGGCCTCAGCATGCAGCTTTTCGTATGCCGCGAGACGGGCCTTGCCCTTTGCCTGGCGCCCCTTTTGGCCCATGCGAACCCACTCGAGCTCGCGCTCCAACGTGCGCTGACGGACCTCGTTGCCGCGCTCTTCATGAACGAGGCGGTCATGCTTCTGCTCAAGCCAGCTCGAGTAGTTGCCCTCAAACGGGATGCCGCGACCGCGGTCGAGTTCGAGGATCCACTGGGCCACGTTGTCGAGGAAGTAACGGTCGTGGGTGATGGCGACCACGGTGCCGGCATAGTCGCCGAGGAAACGTTCGAGCCAGTCGACGGACTCGGCATCGAGATGGTTGGTCGGTTCGTCGAGCAGCAGCAGGTCTGGCTGCGAAAGCAGAAGGCGACACAGAGCAACTCGGCGGCGCTCGCCACCTGACAGCACGGTGACGTCGGCATCATCGGGTGGGCAACGCAAGGCGTCCATCGCGATTTCGACGTTGCGATCGAGGCTCCACGCGTCGGTCGCAGCGATCTTGTCTTCGAGCGCGGCCTGCTGCTTGCCGATCTTGTCGTAGTCGGCGTCTGGGTCGGCCCATTTCGCCATCACGGCGTTGTAATCGTCGATGATCGACTGAACTTCGGCGACGCCATCCATCACGTTGCCGCGGACGGTCTTGTCAGGGTCGAGTTGGGGCTCTTGGGCCAGATAGCCGACGGTGTGGCCAGCGGTGAGGCGAGCTTCGCCCTGGAAGCCGTCGTCGAGGCCGGCCATGATCTTGAGCAGGGACGATTTGCCCGCACCGTTACTGCCGAGCACACCGATCTTGACGCCGGGATAGAAGGAGAGCGAGATGTTCTCGAGGACTGTTTTGTCCGGGGGGTAGACCCGCTTCAGCTTGTAGGCCTGATAGATGAACTCGTGCGCCATAGGTGCGCAGGCTACCGACGCTGGTCAGTCGTTGGCGGCGACCCCGACGTCACTCGAGCTGAACGGAACTGGATGTGTCGGGCCGGTCAGCCTTGGAGTCGCGCGACGGTTTCCGCGAAGCCGCGCACGGTCTCGGCGACGATGTCGGCAACCGATTCGATCGACTCGATGCGCCCGGCAACTTGGCCCGACAGTGCGATTGCGGCGTTCATGTCTCCACCGAAGTAGAGGTCGAGGGCGTTGCCGAAGTCGCCGAATACGTTGTGCTCGACGTCGACGAGCGCCTCCGTCTTCTCGGTGCGGAGCGCACGGAGCGCAGGGGAGTGGCGCTGATTGAGGAACAGCGTGTCGGTCTCGCGCGCTTCAATGATCGCCTGCTTCCAGTTGTTGTGGACCGGTGACTCGGCTGCTGAGACCATTCTCGTGCCCATCTGAACTCCTTCGGCACCAAGCGCGAAGGCAGCGGCCATCGTCGGGCCATCCGTGATGCCTCCAGCGGCGATGATGGGGACATCGACCTTCGACCGGATCAAAGGAAGTAGGACCATGGTCGCGACGGGAGTCGGTGACTTGAAGCCTCCCCCTTCGCCGCCCTCAACAACCAGGCCGTCGACTCCTGCGTCGACTGCCTTGAGCGCAGCTGTGAGCGTCGGCACCACGTGGTACACGGTGAGTCCGGCTGCTTTCAGAACCCCGGTGTACTTCGTCGGTGATCCGGCCGAGGTGGTGACGAACTTGACGCCTTGGTCGATGACGAACTCGGCGATGGCCGGGTCCCGCACGAAGGCCTGTGCGATGTTGACGCCAAACGGCTTGTCGGTGAGATCGCGCATCTTGCGGATCTCGTCCTTGACTGCGTCGAGTTCCCCCGACGAGGTCTCGATGATGCCGCAGGCACCAGTCGCTGACATGGCCGACGCAAGTCGTGACCGGGCGATCCAGCCCATGGGGGCCTGCACGATTGGGATCTCGACGCCGAGATCCCGGGTCACGCGGTTGTCGAAAGCGGCGGGGCGAGTGATGTCGAAGGTCACTGAACCATCATGGTCATCGGCCATCGCTCGCACGAAGTCGAAGTGATCGCCGCAACCACGCTGCCGAGGCCTGCCTGGGCTACGTTCGGCTCATGACGTCACTTGCGATTGCACCATTCGGCAAGACCGGACACGACTCGACGCGCGTGATTTTCGGTGCCGCCGCCCTCGGTGCGATGAGTCAAGCGCGCGCTGATGCAACGATGGCGTCGGTCAGCGAGTGGGGGATCAACCACATCGATACTGCAGCCTCGTACGGCGCCTCCGAAGACCGACTGAAACCCTGGCTGGCAGAGCATCGCTCGGAGGTCTTTCTGGCATCGAAGACGGGGCGCCGCAGCGGTGCCGGCGCACGTGCCGAACTCGAAAAGTCGCTCGATCGGATGGGTGTTGACCACATCGACCTGGTGCAACTCCACAACCTCGTTGAAGAAGAGGAGTGGGAACGCGCTCATGCGCCGGGCGGTGCTGTCGAAGCGCTCGCCGCAGCGCGGGAGGAAGGGTTGATCTCCCATGTCGGCATCACCGGCCACGGGTTGCGTATTGCCGGCATGCACCTGCGCAGTCTCGAACGGTTCGACTTCGCCTCGGTGCTGCTGCCGGTCAACTTTGTACTGCTGGACAACCCGGCGTACCGCGCTGATGTCGAGGCGCTTCTCGAATTGTGTTCCGAGCGTGAGGTAGCGGTGCAGACGATCAAGGCCATTGCTCGCGGCCGGTGGTCAGACGGTGCGACCTCCGGGCCTGGAAGGTTCAGTTGGTATGACCCACTGACCGACCCTGAGCCGATCGGCCGGGCCGTTCGCTATGTGCTGTCACATTCGCAGATGTTTCTCAATACGACGAGTGATGCCCGGCTACTGCCGATGGTCGTCGCCGCAGCGTCAGGCAATCTCGTCGCGCCGAGCGCCGACGAGTTGCGTGCTGACGTCGCCGAGCAGGGCATCACGCCCTTGTTCGACGACGACGTGCTCGAACGAATCTGAGGGCTCAGTCCGTCGCAGGCGCCTTACGCACCGGGCCGCGACGCTCGGTGATGTCGGCGTACTTGGCAACGATTTCCTTGATTGTCTTACCTTCGAGCTCATCGTTGATGCAGAGCCCGTCTGCAATCTCGAGGAGGGCTGCGCGGTGCGAGCTGACCATCTCAGCGGCCCGGTCGGCCCCAACGGTCATGAACCCCTCGGCTGCCTCGCGGCTCGCGTCGTCGGCCAAGACCTTGGCAACCAGGTTGGCCGCAGTCGGCATTGCTGCAGCCTCGAGGCTGAGCAATCCGGGCCCGTTGCCGAGCTGACCGACGAGTTGTGCCGCGATATTGGTGGCAAGTGCCAGGTCGGAAGAGATGCCGCTACTCGCTTCGCCGTATTCCTGAATCTCCGCAGCGCGCCCGGCAAGCGCGACGGCAATGAGGGCCCGAGCATCACCCGGTGTTTTGAGGAATCGTTCCTCCAAATCGCCGTGGGCAACCAAGCCGAGCGCCGACGAGCGACGCAGAATCGAGGCCATCTTCACATCGCGACGAGTGAGCACGGCGGTGAGTGCGTGACCGGCCTCGTGAATGGCGATACGCCGACGCTCGTCGGGGTGATAGCCCATCTCCTGAGCGACGCCGACTTCGGTGACCAGTTGCGCTTGCAGTACGTCCTTGGTCTGCATCGAGGTGCGACCGGTTCGCAGCGCAATGATCAATGCTTCGTCGAGGAGCTTCTCGATTCGAACTGGGGTGTAGCCCGCTGTCAGGTCGGCGATGAGTTCCGACGTCACCTCGGCGTCGTGATTCTTGCGCGCCAGGTAGTACTCGGCGATGTCGACACGGTTGGTTCGAGGAGGCAGCGTGAATCCAATGACCCGGTCGAAACGGCCGGGTCGCATCAGCGCCGGGTCGAGGTCTGCTGCGCGGTTGGTTGCCGCGACGATCAGCACGTTTTCCTCTTTGTGCACCGGACGCTTGCGCTGACGGTGCGCCGGCATGAACTTGTTCCACCAGTCGATCAGCTTGGCCCGAAACTTCTCGCCGCCGGTCGGCAGGTCGAAGCTCTGCATCTGAACGAGCAGTTCGTTGACGATGCCGACGCTTCCTTCGCGCATTGAGCTGACGCCCATGCCAGAGCGGGCGCCGCCGATGGCGTCAAATTCTTCGATGTAACCGATGGCGCCGCCCTCTTCGCGAGCGAGTTTTCTGAGGCTCTTGAAGAACGAGCGGATTTTCTTGTTGGTCTGGCCGTAGTACATCGACTGGAACTCACTTGCCGACACGAACAAGAACGGCACTCCGGCCTCGGCCGCCATCGCCTTTGCCAAGTACGTCTTGCCGGTTCCCGGAGGCCCTTCGAAGAGCACTCCGCGGCGGGCGGTGCCGCCCATCTCGCTCTTGAACGTTTCGCTCATCAGAAACAGGTTGAGACTGTCGATTGCCTCACGTTTGGTCTGTTCTGCGCCGACCACATCATCGAGTCGAATTTTCGAGTCGCTGGCCCGCAGCACGGTGTGTGGCGAGCGGCCGGTGGTGAGGAGTGGGATGAGGATGACTGCGCCGAGCACCGAAATAAGGCCGACGGCGATGATGATCTCGGGCGAACCCGTGAGCCAGGCCGGGATACCGGGGCGGATCGGGTTGTCGGTGATCAATCGATAGAGAAGGAATGAGAAGACCATGGAGAAGATGACGAGCGGGCGGCGCAGGCGTCGTTGCCTCGTTCGTTCCCGATTTGTCGAGGCGTCAATGTCGCCACCGCTCACCATTTGGCCTGCAGACATCTGGGTCAAATCCATCGAACCGAACGTAGTGTTCGACCACTGCGCTCGGCCAGGGTGAAAAAGTCAAGTGTTGTTCAAGTCGCTCCGGCCGGCGTCACCCGATGTCCGGCACGACCTCGCGGCGGGTGAGCTTCCAACGATGGTTCTCGTCGATCTTGACGAAGCCCAGTATCGGCGCCGAAGCAGCGGCAAGTGAGTGTGCGACGGTTTCCACCTGCGTGAAGAGTGCGGTATCGCATTGAGATGAGAGGGGGTGAAGCCAGGGAGGTAACCTGCAGGCCGTGTCAGCACCAGCCGATCAAGCGCAGAGTTCAGGATTCGGAGCCAACTCGTGGCTCGTCGAGGAGATGTACGAGCGATTCGTGGCCGATCCCGACGCCGTGAGTGAGTCATGGCAGGAGTTCTTCGCCGACTACCACTCTCAAGCCCCGAGCGTGGCCGCCGCTGCTGCTGCATCACCCCAGGTCAAGGCCAATGCCGAGGTGCATGGCGTGGCCGCCGAGACGCTGCCGGCACCCGCGCCAGCGGCGGCGCCAACAGCTGCACCCGCTCCGGCAGCAACAAATGGCGCGCTGGCAAGTGCTGAGCCTGTTGAGGAACCGGGAAAGCCGATCCGCGGCGCAGGTGCGGCCATTGCTCGCAACATGGAGGCCAGCCTCACGGTTCCGACCGCAACCAGCTTCCGCAACGTCCCTGCCAAGCTGCTCGAAGTCAACCGCAAGGTCATTAACGGTTTCAGGGCGCGTTCGGGCCAGACCAAGATCAGCTTTACCCACCTCATCGGTTGGGCGATTGTGCGGGCCATCGCCGACGCGGTGCCAGCGATGAAGAATGCTTATGTCCTGGGCGAAGACGGCAAGCCACGCCTCATCGTCAATGACCACGTCAACATGAGTCTCGCTGTCGACGTCGAGAAGAAGGACGGCAGCCGGACGCTGTTGGTCCCCGTACTGCGCGACTGCGACCTGCTCGATTTCAACGGGTTCCTTGCGGCGTACGAGGAAGTCATCCGCAAGGTCAAGGGGAACAAGCTCACCGTCGACGACTTCCAGGGTGCAAACATCAGCCTCACGAACCCGGGGGGCATCGGTACTGTGCAGTCCGTCCCCAGACTCATGCCGGGCCAGGGCGTCATCGTCGGCGTCGGCTCGATCGATTACCCGGCCGAGTTCGAAGGTGCCGACACGCGCAACCTTTCGTCACTTGGCGTCAGCAAGGTCGTCACGGTCACCAGCACCTACGACCACCGGATTGTCCAAGGCGCCGAGTCGGGTCTGTTCCTGAAGCGCGTGCACGAACTGCTGCTCGGCGACCACGACTTCTACGACGACATTTTCGCTTCGCTCGACATGCCGTACGAGGCGGTGAAATGGCGGCCAGACACCAGCGCGATGAATCGCGAAGAGACGATGCTGGCAAAGCAGATGGCTGTCGCCAAGCTGATTCGCGTGCACCGCGTGCGCGGCCATCGCATTGCGGACCTTGACCCACTGCGGTGGAAAGAGCCGCACATGCCGCGCGAGCTCGATCCGGCCACGTACGGGCTCACGATCTGGGACCTCGACCGCGAGTTCCTCACCGACGGTGTGGGCGGGGTCGACAAGATGCGCCTCGGTGACTTGCTCGGCGTGCTGCGTGATGCGTACTGCCGCACCATCGGCGTCGAGTACATGCATATTCAGAGCACGGACGAGCAACAGTGGGTCCAGGAGCGCGTCGAGAATGGCTACGAGCAGCCGACCAAAGACGAAAAGCACCGCATCCTCGAACGTTTGAACGCAGCAGAGTCGTTTGAAAAGTTCCTCGCCACGAAGTACGTCGGTACCAAGCGGTTCGGTATCGAAGGCGCCGAGTCGGCCATTCCGATCCTTGACGAAATTCTCAGCCATGCTGCCGACGACGGGCTCGATTCGGCCGTGATGGGAATGGCGCACCGTGGACGACTCAATGTGCTGTCGAACATCATGGGCAAGGACTACGAGGCCATCTTCTCCGAGTTCGAGGGCCATCTCGACCCGTCGTCGGTGCAAGGCTCCGGCGACGTCAAGTACCACCTCGGCATCAAGGGCAAGTATGTCAGCCGTTCGGGAGCGGACATCTCGGTCGAGCTCGCCGCTAACCCAAGCCACCTTGAGACCGTCGACCCGATCGTGATGGGGATGGTTCGCGCCAAGCAAGACCAGATCGACCCGCCGGGCTCGTATCCCGTGCTGCCGTTGCTGATCCACGGCGATGCGGCGTTCGCTGGCCAGGGTGTCGTCGCTGAATGTCTGGCGATGAGCGACATCGGCGGGTACCGGATCGGTGGCACGATCCACCTCATCATCAACAACCAGATCGGCTTCACCACGGCACCGCAGTTCGCTCGATCCTCGATCTACTGCTCCGACGTCGCGAAGACGGTCCAGGCGCCGATCTTTCATGTCAACGGTGATGACCCCGAGGCCTGCGTCAAAGTTGCTCGGCTTGCGTGGGACTATCGCCAGCGCTTTCACAAAGACGTCGTCATCGACATGGTTTGCTACCGCCGCCACGGCCACAACGAGGGCGACGATCCGAGCTACACCCAGCCGCTCATGTACAAGGCCATCAGCGATCGGCGAAGCGTCCGCAAGCTCTACGTCGAAACGCTGGTGCGGCGAGGTGACATCACCATCGAAGAGGCCGAGCAAGCGCTCAGCGATTTCCATGGCAAGCTTCAGACCGCCCTTGATGAGACCCGTTCGCAGGACCCCGGCGACGTCAAGGCAGCCCGTCCGCCGAAGCCTGTCGGTGTGCTGCCGCACATTCCGACCGGAGTTGAGCGGTCGAGATTGGACGAGATCTTCGCCAAGCTCACCGATTATCCCGAGGGATTTACCGTTCACCCGAAGCTGGCAAAGCAGTTCGACACGCGGGCCAAGATGTACGCCGACGGTGATGTGGACTGGGCGCTCGCCGAAGCAATGGCGTACGGCTCGCTTGTGCAGGAGGGCCAACCGGTCCGACTGACCGGCGAAGATTCGCGTCGTGGCACATTTAGTCACCGCCATGCGGCGCTCATCGACTACGACAACGGCGATGCGTGGATCCCGCTCGACAATCTCGAGAGCGCCGACGCCAAGTTCTGGGTATTTGATTCGTTGCTTTCCGAGTACGCCGCGCTGGGATACGAGTACGGCTACAGCCACGCCAACCGCGAAGCACTGGTTGTCTGGGAGGCGCAGTTCGGCGACTTCATCAACGGCGCCCAGATCATCATCGACCAGTACATCGTTGCCGCTGAAGACAAGTGGAACCAGCAGAATGGCGTCGTCCTCCTGCTGCCGCATGGCTATGAAGGTCAGGGTCCCGAGCACAGCTCGGCCCGCATCGAACGCTTCCTCACGCTGGCAGCTGAAGACAACATGCAGGTGGTCAATACGACCACCGCAGCAAACTTCTTCCATCTTCTGCGTCGTCAAGTCCACTCCGAACGTCACACGCCACTCATCGTGTTCTCACCGAAATCTGGCCTGCGCCTGAAGCAGACGCGTTCACACATCGACGAGCTCACCTCAGGTTCGTTCCAAGAGGTCCTCGACGACCCGGGTGATCTCGATACGAATGCCGTGCAGCGCATCGTGTTCTGCTCAGGCAAGGTGGCGTGGGATGCAATCGCTGAGCGCGACAAGCGCAATGAGCCGGTCGCTGTGGTCCGTATCGAGCAGCTTTACCCGCTGCCGACCGAGCAGATGCTGGCCATTCTGAGGAAGTATCCCAACGCGAAGGAACTGCGCTGGCTCCAAGAAGAGCCCGAGAACATGGGTGCCTGGAACTTCATCGAGCACAACACCTGGCGGGTCAAGGACCAGGGATATGACCTGCGCCATGTGGCTCGAGTGGCGTCCGGCAGCCCGGCCACCGGCAGCAAGGCGATCCACGACCAAGAGCTTGCGCAGCTTATGGACGAAATGTTTACTCCCTCCGAGGACTGATCCCGTCAGTTGTTGAGAGGTATTCCGAGGATCGTCGTCAGCTCGTCCAAAGCGGGTCCGGGCTTGCCGACCTTGATGGTCTGCATGCCCATCGCCCGTGCCGGCTTCAAGTTGATGCCGAGGTCGTCGAGAAAGACACACTCATCCGGCTCGACTCCGGCGAGTTCACACGCGATTTCGTAGAATCGGAGTTCGGGCTTGCGCACCCCGACCTTGCTCGACTCGACCACATGGTCGAACTTTGCCATCACCTGTGCGACATCTGGGCGCTTTGTGGCGCCCGTGTCGTCAGAGACCACATTGTTCGTGAGGCAGGCCGTGATGTAGCCAGCAGCGATGACCGCGTCAAGAGCGGCTTCCATCTCGGGCCGCACCGATCCTGACAGGAGGGCGAGGATGTCGACTCCTGGGATGCGATGGCCAAGGGCCATTGACTCGGTGGCAAACAGCGTGTCGAATTCGCCCGGGTCGATGTCGTTTCGCTCGAGGAGCGCCCATGCATTCGCGTCCGGGTTGTGCGTGTTGACCGACCGGATGAAGTCGGCCGGGAGGCCGTGCGCCTCCTCGTAGTCGTTGAACGCATCGAACGGACTCGTCAGAATCACGCCGCCAAAATCCCAAAGAACCGCTCGCACCATGGTCGGGGAGCCTACGATGGAGATATACGAAGTCTCGACTCGGCTTCGGGTCACCTGGTGCGAACACGGCCGGTGCCCGTCGCGATGTCGAATCCCTCGCACGGTCGCCCGCTCGGCGACCCGGAGGCCCGAACTTGTCGGGCCCCGTTCACAGGAACGAGACAACTGAATCATGAACTCCAGCAAGGGACCCGCCCACGTCGTGGTCGACGGGTCCAACCTCGCAACCGAAGGCCGGTCGATGCCGAGCCTGAAGCAACTCAGTGAAGCTGTGATGAGCTTCATGGAGGAGAACCCCGATACCGAGATCACGGTGGTGGTCGATGCGACGTTTGGTCATCGCATCGACAAGAAAGAATCCAAGGAGTTCGAGGAAGGCATCTCGAACAACGAACTGGTCGCCCCGCCAGCGGGTGCCGTCGGACGCGGCGACGCCTTCGTCCTAGGCATCGCCGATAAGGCTGGCTCGACTGTCCTCTCGAACGACTCCTTCCAGGAGTTCCACGGCGATTACGACTGGCTCTTTGACGAAGGTCGACTGATCGGCGGCAAACCGGTTCCACATGTCGGTTGGGTCTGGGTGGCACGTACCCCGGTGCGCGGGCCGGTCAGCCGGAAGGCCACCCGTGGGTCGGGGAGCTCGGGTGCCGGCTCGGGTCGCGGTCGGGGTGGTCGGAGTCGCGGTCGTCAACAAGAAGAAGAGGGCACCGCTCGCGTCGGGAGTCCCGAGGCGAACGCGCCGATGCCCGTTCCGAAGAGCCCGCCTCCCTCCGCCAAGAAGCAGGTGGCCAAGCAGGCGGAACCGAAGCAGCAGCAGGAAAGGCGCCCGTCGCGTGGCGGGGACCCGGTCAATGAATTGCTTCCGTTCCTTGAGTTCGTCGAGCATCACCCTGTGGGAACCAGCGTCACGGGCGTCGTCGACTCCTATTCGTCGCACGGCGCATACATCGTGATTGGCGACGACGCACGTGGGTACATCCCGCTGCGAATGATGGCAGAACCGACGCCGCGGAGCGCGAAGTCGATCATGAAGGTCGGCGATTCGGTGACGGCAATTGTGGTGAGCTTCAACGGCAGTCGGCGCAGCATTGATTGTGCTCTCCCCGACATGGCCGAGGCGGCGATCACCGAGGCTGAAGCAGACCAGGCCAGAGAAGACGCCGAGGAGATCGACGGGGCTGCAGCGCCCGAAGCGGCTCCTGCCAAGCAGACCTCGAATCGAAGAACGGCGGCTGTGAAGAAGACTCCTGCAAAGAAGGCGGTAGCGAAAAAGGTGCCAGCGAAGAAGGTGCCAGCGAAGAAGGTGCCAGCGAAGAAGGTGCCAGCGAAGAAGGTGCCAGCGAAGAAGGCCGGAGCGAAGAAGACTGCCGCCAAGCAGGCTGCAACGCCCAGTGCTGGCACCGTCGAGCGGATTCCCGCCAAGAAGACTCCAGTCAAGCAGGCGCCAGCGAAGCAGGTGCCGGCCAAGAAGACCGCAGCGAAGAAGACCGCAGCCAAGAAGGCCGCGGCGAAGCAGGTGCCAGCGAAGAAGACCGCAGCCAAGAAGGCCGCGGCGAAGCAGGCGTCAGCGAAGAAGGTGCCGGCCAAGCAGGCCGCGGCGAAGCAGGTGTCAGCGAAGAAGGTGCCCGCCAAGAAGAAAGCTGCTGCGAAGAAGGCCACTGCGAAGAAGGAATCCTGACGATGCGTATTGTCACGTGGAACGTCAACTCCCTACGCGCCCGTCAGGAACGTGTCGAGGCATGGCTCGAGGAGGTGCAACCCGATGTCCTCCTGATTCAGGAGACGAAGCTTGCCGATGACGCCTTCCCGACGCTTGCTTTCGAGGCAATGGGGTATACGTGCGCCCATCATGGCCAAGGTCAATGGAATGGCGTCGCCATTCTGTCGAAGGTCGGCCTCACCGACGTCGTGTCAAATTTTACTGATGGCATCGAGCCCGACCCCGACGCTCGCATCATCACCGCCACCTGTGGCGGCGTCCGGGTCGCCAGTGTCTACGTGCCGAACGGGCGGGCGCTCGACGACGATCACTACACCTACAAGCTCGACTGGCTCGGGCGGCTGAGGCAGCACCTCGACGCGGATACCTCCCCGGACCAGGATGTCATCATCGGTGGTGACTACAACATCGCGCCTGATGACCGAGACGTGCCTGACCCGGCGAAGCTTGAAGGAGCGACGCACGTCAGTCAAGCTGAGCGGGATCGTCTGACTGAACTCGAGGCATGGGGACTGACCGATGCCTTCCGTCATTTTCATGACGGCGACAGGATGTACTCCTGGTGGGACTATCGCGGCGGCGATTTTCACCAAGGTCGTGGTATGCGGATCGACCTGTTGATGTGTAGTCAGTCCGTCATCGAGCGCGCCAACTGGTGCGTTGTTGACCGCAATGCGCGCAAGGGCAAGTCGCCGAGCGATCACGCACCCGTCATGGTCGATATCGACTGACTGACGAGCGGCAGGATCTGGTCTGCCAATCGAGCCGCCATGATCGGGCCGAACGAGGTGATGGCTTCCAACTCGGCCACGGTCGTCGGCTTACTCCTGGCGATTGCATTGAGGTCGCGGTCGCTGCACAACTGTGGCGGCAGCACGTCAGCCTGGCGGGCTGCTTCGTCGCGCCACGTACGGAGCGCGGCCAGCGTCGGGTCGACCCGCGCTCGTCGCCGCCTCCGAAGCTCACTGGGCAGGGGAGCAGCCGCGGGTTCGGCAAGGTCGAGATCGATCACGAACGGGCTCGGCGTGCGGGCATACCCGCCACGACGTTCCGCTCGGGTGAGCACCAATCGGTCAGATGCCCGCGTGGCTGCGACGTACAGCAGGCGAGCCTCCTCAGCCTTGGCCTCGTTGGTGGTTGCTGACTTATGCGGGACCAAGCTTGACTCGACACCGGTGACGAACACGGTGTGCCATTCGCGGCCCTTTGATGCATGGAACGACAAGAGGTCGACGCCGCCATTTGACTCGTCATCAAACGGATTGGTCATTGCAACCCAGGCCCTGAATCCGGCGCCATCGCCGAGTTGCTGATCGCGCAGGTAGTCGAGCAGCGTGGCCGCCACCCGCCGCTCGGCTTCGAGGTCGTCGACGGCTTTGTCAGCGCGGGCTGCGGCCCGCTTGTCTCCCTCGCTGGTCGCAAGTGCCTGTTCGGCGCGAGCGGTCGTGAGCGCGTCGTAGGCATCGAGAGTGTCGTGGGCCCAGGCGCGCAGCTGAGACGCTGAGCCGAGCGTCGTGACCTGGCGGACCACTGCCTGGAGTGGTGTGCCAGCCGCCGTCGCTGAACGTCGAACCGGAATGCCATGTGCTTCGAGCGCTTGCGCGAAGCCGCCGAGCTGAGCATTCGTTCTCGCGAGGACGGCCACTTCTCCAGCCCGAATGAGGTTGGGGTCGATTCTGGCCACTTCGTCTGCGGCGTGGCGCGCCTCGGCGGTCTCGTCCGCGCCCACAAATTGCTCAACGGGCGCGCCATCTCCTCGATGTGAGACGAGTTCGGTTAGTTGACTGGCGGCAGCGAGCACGTGTACGCCAGCCCGAACGATTTGCGGGGTACACCGGTGGTTGACCGGCAGGCGCACGATTTCGATACCGGGGAAGCGGGTCTCGACATCGACGAGCAGGGCTGGATCCGCGCCGTTGAACCCATAGATCGCCTGAGCTGGGTCACCAACGAGAAACAGGTCGTCGCGCCCGGTTCGCAGCAGGTCGACGAGGCGATGCTGGAGCGGGTTGAGATCCTGAGCTTCGTCGACGAGCAGGTGCCGGAATCGCCATCGCAACGTGTCGGCAAACTCGCGGTCGTACTCCATGTCGCGAATGACAAGGGCGAGCACGTCATCGAAGTCGATGATGCCGCGCTTGCGCTTGAGGAGTTCGAAGTCCCCGAACACCGTGGCTGCCCGCTCGACACCGGCGTGTGGCTTGCGGCCCTCGCGACGCGCTGTCGCGGAGTATCGATCGGCGCTCACGCCGCGTGCCGTCGCCCAGTCAATTTCGTTGATGAGACCATCGATACCGCGACGCTGTGATGGCTCGAGCACATCGCCGACAAGGCGGCGGCGATCGGCAACGATGGTCTTCGCTGGCCTCCCGGTGTCATCCCATCGCTGCTTCAGGATGGCGAGCATGACCGAGTGGAACGTGCCGGCCTCGACCCGTTCGCGCATGCCAAGGCGGGTGAGGCGTCGCCGCAACTCACCCGCCGCTTCTCGAGTGAAGGTCAGCGCCAAGGTGTGCCGAGCATCAGCCTGCTCAGTGGCGATTCGCCATGCGATACGTCGGGTGAGCACGCGTGTCTTACCGGAGCCGGCACCGGCGATGACCGCAACAAGGTGCGACTCGGCGGTGACCGCGGTGCGTTGATCCGGGTCGAGATCAGCGAGGAGGGCAGCGGCGTCCACAGCGGTCACCCTAGGCCCGCTTTGGATACGCTGCGATCATGCCCTACCCGAGGAAGCTGCTCAACGATTATGAAACCGTTGCAGTCGACCTCCACCCGCATTGGTGGTACTTCGCACAGCCGGTTGCGGCGCTCGTCGGGTCGATCATTCTCGGTGTTCTTGCGAGGATCTACACCGACGGGACCGGCACGCCGCGCGCTGCGCTCGTGTACCTCCTCATCGCACTCATCGTCGCCAGCATGATCTGGGTCGTCGTCCGGTACCTCAAGTGGATGACGACGAGCTTCGTGATCACGTCTGACCGTCTGATCTTTCGCGCTGGGGTCATTTCGAAGATGGGCGTCGAGATCCCGCTTGAGCGGGTCAACACCATCCACTTCAGCCAGAGCATCTTCGAGCGCATCGCCGGTTCCGGGGACCTGATCATCGAGTCAGGGGGCGAAGACGGCCAGCAACGATTCACTGACATCCGGCGCCCGGATCAGGTGCAGAAGGCCATTCACGCTCAGAAAGAAGCGCACGACAAACGTCGTTTCACGGTGAGCGGAGTTGATGTTGGCGGTGGCGATGTGGCCAGCCAGCTCGAAAAGCTCGAGGGCATGCTTGAACGGGGCACGCTGACCGCTGAAGAGTTCCAGGGACAGAAGGACAGGTTGCTCGGTCGCTGATGCGCGTTGTCAGCCTCGTTCCATCGAGTACCGAGACGCTGCTTCACCTCGGAGCCGACGTCATTGCGTGCACGCGATTCTGCGAACAACCGCGCATCAGCCACGTCGGCGGGACCAAGAATCCTGACATCGATGCGATCGTCGCGCTGGCGCCCGACGTCGTCGTCCTTGATCGCGAGGAGAATCGTCAGGAGGATGCTGCGGCCTTGAAGGAAGCCGGGGTCGAACTCTTCGTCAGCGACGTGACCACGCTTGCTGGAGCTTTGAAGGTGGTCCGTGAGTTGGCGACGTTGGTCGGTGGAACGTCGGCACCGGACGTCGCGCCTGTCGTCGCGCCCATCGGACGGTCCGTTTTCGTGCCGATCTGGCGCCGGCCGTGGATGTCGATCAATGGCCAGACCTACGGTGCCTCGCTGCTCGACCATCTCGGGTGCACGCTGGTGACAGCGGAGATGGACGACGCCTATCCGGAAGTCGAGCTTGAGCAGATCAGTGCGTGGGCGCCCGATGTGATCGCCGTACCGAGCGAACCGTACGAGTTCAACGACACCCACCTGGCAGAACTCCAGGAGGCATCACCGAATTCGACCGTCGTCCGCGTCGACGGACAAGATCTCTTCTGGTGGGGAAGTAGAACTCAGCGCGCGATCACACGCCTGCATGCTGCGCTCCGCTCAGTGTGACCACCGGGATCTCAATGAACTCGGCGCGCTCCGGCGGACGGGGAGACGACCCAGCCGTCGGCCAGGGCTCCTGGCTGACAGATGGCGACGATGCAGCCACCGAACCCGCCGCCGGTCATTCGTGTGCCGAAGACACCTGGGATGGCATTGAGCCTGTCGACCGCGTCATCCATCTGTGAGGTCGACACATCGAAATCGTCGCGCAGGCTGGCGTGGCCCTCGGTCATGATCCGGCCGGCCTCGACGTAATCGCCACCGGCGAGCGCAGCGGCGAAGTCGCGAACACGCTGATTCTCGTTGATGACGTGGCGGGCGCGGCGTCGAGCGATGTCTTCGGTGATGCGCCCGACGTCGTCGAGTGTCGCCAGTCGGAGCGGCCCAATCTTGTCCTCGGCGCGAGCGCACTCGGCAACACGGTCGGCGTACTCGGACCCTTCGAGGGTGCGATGAGCGATGAACTTGACCACCACATCGATGTCGTCGGGGACGACTTGCGGGGTGACGCTGAGGCCGTCGCAGTCAATGAGCGTTGCATGCCCAGCGACTCCGGCGGCGATCGAAAGCTGGTCCATGATGCCGGTTGGCACGCCAGTTGCCCGGTGCTCAGCACGTTGAGCTGCCTGGCTCAGTTCGAGCGGGGTGCCGTCAAAGCCGAGAGCGAGACCGATCGCGCATTCGAGCGCGGCGCTGGAGGACAACCCAGCACCGGCCGGAATGTCCGACACGATGTGGCCGCGTAAGCCTTGCGTCGCGCCGAGTTCGGCCGACATTGCAGCGATGTAGGAGCCCCAATGTGGCTCAACGGTGTTCGGCTCGCCATCGAACGGCAGCGAAATCGAGAGCGCTCCAGGCGCACCGTCGGAGGTCAATTCGATGACGCCGTCAGCAGCGGTGTAGGTGAGCGTGGTTCCTCGATCAATCGCCATGGGGAACACCAACCCGCCGGTGTAGTCGGTGTGTTCGCCGATCAGGTTCACTCGACCAGGGGCGTGCACGCGCAGTGTTTCAGACACGCTGAGAAGGTATCGGCTGACTTCTGCCACACTGCTTTCTATGCCCCGCGCCGCTCTGGAATCTGGAATCGAACTCGAGTACACCACCTTCGGCGACTCCGGAAATCCGTCTCTGCTCCTGGTCAATGGGTACACGAGTCAGATGATCGTGTGGGAGCAAGAATTTCTTGACGGCCTCGTGGCGCAGGGATTGCACGTTGTCATCTACGACAATCGAGACGTCGGCTTGTCCACCAAGTTCGACGGCCAACTCGTGGACCCGATGCAGGTGCTGCAGTCGTTGATGGCCGGCGAGCAGGTCGATGTGCCGTACACGCTGAGCGACATGGCCGCCGATGGTATGGATCTGCTGAGCTACCTGGGCATCGATCGCGCCCACATCGCCGGCGTATCGATGGGTGGAATGATCGTGCAGATGATGGCAATTGAACATCCAGCGCGCATCATCAGCTTGACATCGATCATGAGTAGCCCTGGCGACCCGAAGGTCGGTCAGCCGTCGGCGGAAGCGCGCGCGGCACTCCTGGCGCCGCCAGCCATCGAGCGCGAGGCCTACATCGACGAAGCCACTCGCGCTCGGGTCTGGTTGTCGAGGAAGTACTACTCCGAGGAAGCAACCAAGAATCGCTCGGCACGGCAATTCGATCGCGTCTTCTATCCCGAAGGATTCACCCGGCAGCTCGCTGCGATCTATGCAACGGGCGACAGGAGCGATCGGCTGCGGGCGCTTGATGTTCCGACGCTCGTGATGCACGGTCGCGACGACCAACTGATCACTCCGTCGGGTGGCGAACGAACCGCTGAGCTCATTGCCGGGGCCAACTATCTGCTCGTCTCCGACATGGGCCATGACTTGCCCGTCCCGCTCGCCCCTGTCTTCGCCGAAGCCATTGGCGGACATACCCGTACCGCAGCCCACTGAACCCGAAACCCACTGAACTCGAAACCCACTGAACTGAGGAACCAATGCCTGGACCACTCGCCGGACTCCGCGTCATCGAAATTGCCGGAATCGGACCCGGACCGTTTGCCGCCATGTTGCTGAGCGACCTCGGCGCCGAAGTCATTCGCGTCGAACGTGCCGGAGCGGTCCGCGGCGCTGCGCCGGACAAGCCAGCAGGCGATGTCAGCCTGCGCGGCCGGAGAAACATTGCCATCGACCTGAAGCATCCTGACGGTGTTGCGACGCTGCTGGATCTCGTTAGCGCCGCCGACGCGCTGATCGAAGGCTTCCGCCCGGGAGTGATGGAGCGACTCGGTGTCGGACCGGACGAGTGCTTGGAGCGCAACCCAAGGCTGGTGTTCGGTCGCATGACCGGTTGGGGCCAAGACGGTCCGTATGCGCACGCCGCTGGACATGACATCAATTACATCTCGCTGGCAGGCGCACTTGCGCACTTCGGCCGTGCTGGTGAGGCGCCGGTCCCGCCGCTCAACATGGTGGGCGATTTCGGCGGGGGCGGCATGTTCCTCGCGCTCGGTGTGGTCGCAGCGATGCTGGAGGCCAAGGGGAGCGGGCAGGGCCAGGTTGTCGACACGGCGATGGTCGACGGAACCGCCATTCTGATGACGATGTTCTGGTCCATGAAGGCTGCTGGCATCTTTGACGAACAGCAGCGCGGCACCAACCTGCTCGACACAGGAGCGCATTTCTATGACGTGTACGAGTGCGCTGACGGTCGATACATATCCATCGGCTCGATCGAGCCGCAGTTCTACGCAGAGTTGATGCGGCTCACAGGGCTTGAGGGTGACGAGCAATTCGCTCGCCAGATGGATGCGACGCAGTGGCCCGAACTCAAGGTGCGGATCGCCGAACTCTTCAAGACCAAGACGTGTGATGAGTGGTGTGAGCTGATGGAGATGACCGACGTGTGTTTCGCCCCCGTTCTCACCATGAGCGAGGCAGCAGAGCACCCGCACAACGTCGACCGGCAGACGTTCATCGAACTTGGCGGCGTTACTCAACCAGCACCGGCGCCGCGGTTTAGTCGCACGGCGGCCGTCGTTGACCAGCTGCCAGCTCACCCTGGCCAACACAGCAGGGAAATCCTGCTCGATTGGGGAGTCGCTGCAGACCATGTCGACGCGCTTCTCACATCGGGGGCCGTGCGCCACGCCGAGTAGTGCCGGGTAGCCACCGGAGAGTTGCCGGGTAGGGATGACAGCCCCGAGGTGCCACACTGTCGGCGATGTCGACGCTCGTCTGCTTTCATGCCCACCCCGATGACGAGGCCATCTCCACCGGTGGCGCCATGGCTCGCGCTGCGGCGGAAGGGCACCGAGTGGTGCTCGTCGTTGCGACAGACGGCGCGCACGGCGAGGTCCCCGATGATCTTGCTGATGGCGAAACACTGGTGGATCGTCGCAAACAGGAGACTGACGGATCGGTCGCTGCGCTCGGCGCGCATCGTGTCGTGTTCCTCGGCTACACAGACTCGGGGATGACGGGCTGGGACCAGAATTCCGATCCCGATTGCTTTTTCCAGGCCGAACTGGCCGACGCTGCGGAACGTCTTGCTGTCATCCTCCGCGAGGAGAACGCTGACGTGCTGACTGCCTACGACTGGCATGGCAACTACGGCCATCCTGATCACATCAAGGTGCATGAGGTCGGGCATGCAGCAGTTGATCTGTTGATCTCGGAAGGTCGCGGGATCCGACTCTTCGAGGCGACGATGAACCGCGACCGTGTCATCACGATGATGCAGCAGGCCATGGAAATGGGCGTCACCCCGCCGCAGGACGGTGCCGATGGTGAGGCGTTCGATCCCGCAGGACCGGCTGACGACGGCAACCCGTTTGGGATGCTCGAGGCGGAGTTGACCCTCGAGATCGACGTCAGTGGCTTCGTTGCTCAGAAGCGTGCTGCGATCGCCTGTCACCGCAGCCAGATCAGTGACCAGTCGTTCTTCCTCGAAATGCCAGAGGAAGCGTTCACCGCGATGTTCGGGATTGAGTCGTACATCGAACGCGGCGTCGAGCCACCGATGCGTCCCGGATGGCTCTTCGCCTGAGGTGCACCATTTCACGCGAGTCCGCGGCCAAGATGTTGCTATGCGTCGAAGACTGATTGCTGGGTCGATTGCGTTGGCGTTCGCCCTGGCAGCATGTGGAGGCAGCGAAGGCTCGGTCGCTGGACCGACGACAAAGCTGACGCTGTTCCCGACCACCACTACAACGCAACCTGTCGCGAGCACCACAACGGTGCAGACCAATCTGACCGCGGTGCCGACGACGAAGGCCGACGCCGTCGACGTCACCACGACGACTGAGGCCGCTCCCACGACGACGGCGGTTCCCGTCGATCCGGCCGTCGAGGCGCTGGTGCTCAGCGACGAGGGAATCGGCGCCGCAGTGTTCAGTGGCGACCCCGATGGCGTGGTCGCATTCCTCAGTTCATTTCTTGGACCGCCAACGGCTGACACTGGTTGGGTCGACCCGTTCGAGATCAGCAATTGCGCGGGCACGCAATTGCGCGTGGTGTCATTTGGCAGTCTGAGCCTCACCTTCGGCGATGTGTCGCCGGTGCTCGAGGGCCGTCCACACTTTTTCGCGTACACGTACGGCACCTATGACTTCGACGGCACCACAGTGGCGGTGAGCGATCAAACACCGTTGGGCCTGGTCACCGAGAACAGCGTTGGTCTCGGAACCGAGCTGATCCTGCTCGAGGCTGCGCACCCTGGCCTGCAACTGAATCCGGCAGACGACTTCTTCCCCGAGACCTTCGTCATCAACGACAACTTGCGCGGCGCGGTCAGCGGCCTCGCTGATGATTCCGAGGTGGTCAGCATCATCGGTGGCCAGGACTGCGCCGACCCGACGTGATCGACCTGCACACCGGCCTCGGCTGGTTTCTGATCGTGTCGAATGCCGCGGTCGGTCTGTGGGCCCTCGCAGCGCAATACGTGGAGGTGCTCCGGTTGCGTGCAATGTGGTGGGCGATTGGAGCGGCGCAGATGTCGGTCTTCGCCGTCGCAATTGTCGGCGTACTGCTCGCCAACGAAGACGGTCGGGTGCTCGACGATTTTCACGCCTTGTACGGCTTCACCACCATCGTCGCTGTCGGAGTTCTGTACAGCTATCGAACGAGCCCGTTCATCAGAGACAAGCAATACCTGTTGTACGGCTGCGGCAGCCTCTTCATTATGGGCCTCGGTATTCGAGCGCTCTTCCTCGACGGCGGCTGAGACAAGGCGCCCGTCAGGCGAGGTGTCACATGCCGATGCCGGCGGGCAGCTTGCTCGGGTCCCAGTTGAGTTGGGCCAGGCCCTGTTGGCAGGCGAATCGGTCGGTCATCCCGGCGACGTAGCCGACTGCGGCACGTAAGGCTGCGGCGCTGCCCGCGTCGATGTGGGCCACATCGATGCCAGCGCCGAGAACAGCAGCCGTGGTGGCTTGGGGAAGCGCGTGCGGGCGGTCGGCGTAGTGCTCGACCAAGGCCCGAAGGAGCGCGATGACGGCATCGCTCTGGCGCTCGCTGGCAGGGCGCAGGTAGATGTGCTCGTAGTTGAACTTGCGGAACGCCGCCAGCGCTTCGGCGATGTCGGGCGTCATGCCGACTCGACCGGATGTCATGGTCGCCGTCACCATCGCCCGGACAAATGTGCCCAGCTGAGTTGAGCGATCGCGGCCACATCGCTCGGCAACGATCGATGGCAGCATTTCCTCGGTCACGATTCCAGCGGCGACCGCGTCTTCGAAGTCGTGGCAGACGTAGGCGATCCGGTCGGCCCATGACACCACCTCGCCTTCGGGAGTCTGCGGAGCCGGCAAGCTCCACGAGTGATTGCGAATACCGTCGAGGGTCTCGGTGCAGAGATTGAGCGGCTGCAGTGTGACGTCGGCGCCCCACGGGGCATGATCGAACCCGCCATCGAGGTAGGGCGACAAGGCATCTTCGCTGGCATGTCCGCCCGGCCCGTGACCGCAATCGTGACCGATAGCCATCGCTTCGACGAGTGGCACATTGAGGCTCAGCGCGGCGGCGACCGACCGCCCCACCTGGGCGACCTCGAGTGCGTGGGTCATCCGCGTTCGCTGATGATCTTCGGGAAACACAAAGACCTGTGTCTTGCCGGCGAGGCGGCGGAACGACGAATCATGCAGGATGCGGTCGCGGTCGCGTTCGAAGCATGTGCGATGCGGGTCTGGTGCCTCCTCAATTGCCCGATTACCGGCCCCGCCCGACCGCGTTGCATGCTCGGCAAGGATCGCGTCTTCCCGTTCTTCGCGGATCTCGCGTCGGAGAATCGTTGTTGCGCCGACTTCGGCTCGGGAGTCGGCATGGGCCAGAACGACCTCAGCACTGGCATGGCCGGCCATCGTCGAGGCCCAGCGATCAGCACGCTTGTCGGCAGCGTCGGCGTAGGGCAAGTCGTCCATATGGTGAGGGTACGAGATACGAGCCGGGGCCGGTCGACAATGCGGCGTTAGCCTTGCCCCGATGTCCCAGTTCGTCGACGAATGCCAATTGAACGTCAAGGCAGGCGATGGCGGTGCAGGCTGCGTGAGTTTCCGGCGCGAAGGGCCCGTCGTCTACGGCGGCCCGAACGGTGGCGATGGCGGTAACGGTGGCGACATATGGTTCGTCGCTGATCACAACGTTGCGTCCTTGCTGGCCTTTCGCGACTACCCCCACCGTAAGGCGGGAAGCGGCGTGCACGGCAAGGGTAAAGATATGCACGGCCGGCGCGGCGAGTCACTCGAGATTTCGGTGCCGATGGGGACGGCCATCTCTGACATGTACGGCGGCGAACTTCTTGCCGAACTGGTCAACCACGGTGACCGTTGGCTGGCAGTAGCTGGCGGTCGCGGGGGCCGCGGCAACGCAAAGTTCCTGTCGAATAAGCGACGGGCACCAAATTTTGCTGAGCAGGGCGAACACGGCGAAGAACGCTGGCTCAAGATGGAACTGCGGCTCATGGCCGACGTTGCCCTCGTCGGATTTCCCAACGTTGGCAAGTCGACGTTGATCAGCGTCATCTCCCAGGCCAAGCCGAAGATTGCCAACTACCCGTTCACCACGCTTGAACCGAACCTCGGTGTCGTTGCACTGGACGAGGACACAGAGTTCGTCGTCGCGGACATCCCCGGTCTGATTGAAGGCGCAAGTGAGGGCAAGGGCCTGGGTCATCAGTTCCTGCGCCACATCGAACGGGCGCTGGTGTTGTGCATCATGCTCGATCTGGCTCCGATGGATGGCGTGTCGCCGCAAGAGCAGGAGCGGGTACTGCTCCAAGAACTGGGCCAGTATCAGCCTGACCTGCTCGACCGCCCGCGGGTGGTCGTTGGGACCAAGGGCGATGCCGTTCAGCCCGAAGAACTCCAGGCACTGGGATGGGAAGGTGACGTCATCTCGTCGGTGACCAGGTCTGGCCTCAATGATTTGGTTGGCAAGCTCGCCCAGCGAGTGCACGATGCCCGCCAGGCCATTGAGTACGCCGAAGGTGTTGTCACGATTCGTCCTGAGGCCAAGGGTGCCATGGTCGAAGTGGTCGAACCCGGCCATTTCCGGCTCGTCGGTCGTGAGGTCGAGCGCATCGTCGCGCTCAACGATGTGACCACTCCCGAAGCGCTGTCGTACATCGATCACCGTCTCGAACGGCTCGGTGTGCCCAAGATGCTTGCAAAGGCTGGAGCGCAAGAAGGCGACGTCATCTGGATTGCCGGCTTCAGCTTCGAGTACTCGCCGGACGTCTGATCGTGCGCGTCGTTGCCAAGATCGGAACTGCGTCGATCACCGACGACAACGGCGTGATCGATCGCGGTGCGATCGCGAAGCTGTGCGGCGAGGTCGCGGTGCTGCGCAAACAGGGACACGAAGCGATCATTGTCTCCTCGGGTGCTGTGGCGGCCGGGGTCGCTGCGGTCGGGCTGCACGCCCGGCCCACCGACATGCCCACGCTCCAAGCGATCTCCGCAGCGGGACAGAGCCGCCTCCTCGAGGTGTACAACGCAGAACTGGAACGGCACGGTCTGGTCGGAGCGCAGCTCCTCGTCGATTCGATGGACTTCGTGACGCGCAATCAGTACTTGCACCTGAGGTCGACCATGAATCGACTGCTCGAACTGGGTTGTGTGCCGATCGTCAATGAGAACGACGCGATCGCAAATGACGAACTTCGGTACGGAGACAACGATCGAATCGCTGCACTCATTGCGAACGGCGTTGGCGCAGATGTCCTCGTGCTGCTGACAGACACCGACGGCGTCTTCACCGCCGACCCGCGCACGGACAGCACGGCGACGCTGGTCCCGTTCGTCAAGGCTGACGACCCGTTGCTCTCGATCAGCGCCGACGCCAACGGCAGCGCACGCGGCAGCGGTGGCATGGCCAGCAAGCTGACTGCTGCACGGATGGCGTCATGGAGCGGTATCCGGTCGGTCATTGCGCCTGCCAACCGTCGAGGTGTGCTTTCCGGCGCTGTCTCGGACGAGCTCGTGGGCACCACGTTTGCACCGCATGAGCGAACTCTGTCGGCTCGCAAGCTCTGGATCGCGTTTGCCGCGGAGGTCTCCGGCACGGTCATGGTCGATGCTGGGGCTCGACGAGCACTCACCGATCGACCGAACAGCTTGCTGCCCGCTGGCGTGACCGGCGTGTCCGGTACCTTCGAGCTCGGTCAGGTCGTCGACATCACCGACGGCGATGCCGTGTTTGCACGTGGCATGGCAGCGATGAGCGCAGCTGATGCGACTTTGGCGGTCGGCGCATCAGGCGTGGGCCACGTTGTCCATCGCGACGACCTTGTCATTCTGGCCTGAAGCAGTCTTAGGCCTCAGGGGCGGGGAGAGGCTGGCCCTCCGCTGATTCGGCCGGTGCGGCTTCGACGGCGGGCGGGCTGTCGAGACCGAGTTCTGCGCGGAGTTCGCTGAGGCGGCTCTGGGCCTCGACGTTGGCGGTTGCCTGTTCGATTTCAAGCACGCGACTCTCGACAGTGACGTCAGTCAGTTCGGCAGAGGCCTTGGCCTTGGCGTACCGGGCCTCGATCTTCTCGGTGACCTCGTTGAGCGTTGGGACGTCATCGCCAACGGTCTCGGTGAGCTGACTCATCGCCGAGTTCATCTCTTCTTGCATCTTGGCCTGCTCAAGCTGGCTCAGGAGCTTCGACTTCTCGGCGATTTTTTCTTGCAGGAGCCGACTGTTCTGCTTGACCGCTGCCTTGGCCTGATCGGACGCCTGCGCTGATTCGAGGACCAATGACTTGAGACTCTCGACATCGGACTCGATGCTGAGGAGCCTGTCGGCGATGGTTTCTGCAGCGCTCGTGTACTGGGCGGCCTTCTCGGCATTGCCGGCCTTCTGGGCATCGGCTGCCATGATCAGCGCCTGACGGGCGTTGCCGTTGAGCTTCTCCAGCTCGGTCATCTTCTTGTTCAAGCGGATCTCGGCCTGCTTCTGGCCCGCAATGACGTTGGCAGCTTGCTCTTTGAGCTGCTTGTGTTGGGTTTGCGCTGAGCTGATTGCCTGTTCGAGCTGCACCTTGGGATCTGCGTTGTCGTTGAAGCGGCCGGTCAGCTTCGCGACGAGGTAGTTCCACTGCTTCTTGATGTACTTGAACATACAGAGCAGCTTATCGGCGGCGAAGGCGACGCTTGAGCGCGTCGAGTTCAGGAGCTCCCATCGCCGTGAGCAGCCCGAAGTAGATGATCACGCCAACCGTTGCGCCAACCACCAGCCGAAGCAGGGCGTCGACGCCGACGTTGCCACCGACGTGACGCGTCATCAACCAGACCGACTCGCCCATCAGCGCGGCGGCAACGGTCATGCGCCAGATGCTGGCGAGGATCGGTCGGAGTTCGAATCCCGGGACCTTGTAGCTGAGCACCTGCAGCGCCCAGAACGCAGCAATCACGTAGGCGATGGCGAAAGCGGCACCGAGACCGAGGACCCCGTACGCGCCGACGAGGATGAAGGCGAGCACGATGTTCATCGTGTTCTCGACGACGTTGACCTTGAACGGGGTCTTCGTGTCCTTGTGGGCGTAGAAGCCGCGCAACACGAAGAGGTAGATCGAGAAGGCGCCGAGGCCCAAGGCGAAGCCGGCGAGCGCTCGAGAGGCATTGAGTGTGCCCTCGGCACCGAACTTGCCGTTCTCAAGAGCGAGCCCGACCAACGGTCGTCGGAGCACAAACAGGCCGACGCCCGCCGGAATGGTGAGGAGCGCTGTCATTCGGACACCCAACGACATCGTGGTGATAAACGCCGCCTTTTCTCTGCGTGCCACCGAGCGCGCCAGTTCAGGTTGGAATGTGGTCGCGATTGAGACGCCGAGCAGACCCTGCGGGAGCACGAAGTAGGTGAACGCAGCGAAGTAGGCGAAGGTGTCCGACGTTCCCGGCTCGGTGAGGTTGCGCACGACGATGAGGGCGATGATGTTGGAGGCGACAAACCCGAACGTCCAAAACGACAAGGTCAGCAAACGCTTGACGGCGGGATGTTTGGGTTGCCAGTCAAACCGAAACTTGAAGCCCGTTGCGAGCGCTGCGGGAATGAGCGTCAACGCCATCGCACCAATACCGAGCGTTGCGCCCCAGCCGAGTGTGAGGCGAAGGCGGGAATCGGTGACCACATCGCTCAGTTGCCACACGCCGCCGGTCGGATCCGGCAAGGACAGCAACGTGACGATGATGATCAGGTTGGGCAGAATCGGACTCCACGCAGCGGCGAAGAAACGACGACGACTGTTCAGGAACGCGTTTGCAAGCCCGGTCAATCCGTAGAAAAAGATCTGAATGAGAAAGACTCGGGACAGGGTCGTTCCGACCGACCGGAACAGATCCGGATCGATGTCGTCAGCGATGTTGAGTGAGAAGACACGGAAGATCAGGGGTGCGCCGAGCACGGCGATGATCGTCAGCACCGACAGGAGAACGACACCCACCGTGATGACGACGTTCGTGGACTCGCGCCCAGACACTTCGTCGTCTTCTTCGGCAAACGTGGAGAACAGCGGAACGAGGGTGGCGGAGAGCACGCCTCCCAGCAACAGCTCGTACACGATGTTCGGTGTCTCGTTGCCGAGGATGTAGGCGTCGTTGAGCGCAGTGCTTCCGAGGACCCCAGCGAGCACGGTGACACGGAGCATGCCGGTGACGCGCGACAACGACGTGCCGGCCGCAACGACGAGGTTGCTCTTCAGCAGGTTGCTCACGCGGTTCGGGTCTCCTCGACAGCGAGTCGCAGTCCTTCGAGTTCGTCGACGAGATCTTCGACGTCGTGTTCGTAGGCATCAGTGTCCCCCGCGCCGATGCTGACCTCGGCTGCCCGTGCGACGAGTTCGTCGAGGCGGGTCTGGGCCAGGCGCAGCCGATTGGAGGTGCGCGTCGACTGCTCCTTGAGCCGATCAACGCTCGCCAGTTGAGATTCGACAGACGCGATCGACGCATCGGCATCGTCGTGCTGGTGCAGGGTGTCGAGCCTGGAGCGGAGAGCCGTCGGGTCGAGGCGACGGATGGCTTGGTCGATCTCATGACCGCGGCGCGCAATCTGCCAGGTCTCGTCCAAACCATGTTCGAGCTTCTCGCGAACCGCCCGCATGCGATCCTTCACCGGTCCATCGCTGGTCGCCTCGATGGTCTGCTGCAGCTTGACGGCTGCACCCTGGGCGCTCTGGACAAACTGCCGCCAAGGTTCTTGCACCGTGAAGGGATCGATCCGTCTGCGTTGGTTCCGAGGCATCGCTGCGACGACTGAGGCGCCGTATGTCGCAGCGCCGAAGAGCACGCTGAGCACCGGATTGAGGCCGAGGAGTAATGCGAGGGCAGCGACGCCGATGCCAAGCAGAATGCGCCACGAAAGAATGGCCCGCGCGGTCTTCGGTGTGTAGAAACCGTCTCTGAATCCCACACTGCGAGCTTACGGACTCGTGCTGGCTGGACGGCGGTCACGAAGCACCGCACACCATGGGAGATGGGCGAAGGGGCAACCGTGCTCGCGCTTGCGGACGATGTCTGGGAGCTCTACGACACAACAACGGACTTGTCCCAGGCCCGTGATCTGTCAAGCGAAATGCCCGAAAAGCTGGCTGAACTCCAACAGCTCTTCTTGCTGGAAGCAGCAAAGTACAACGTCTTCCCAATCGACGATCGCACTGGTGAACGCTTCAATGCAACGATCGCCGGGCGCCCTGAGCTGCAGGCCGGCCGGAAGACCATGCGAATGAGTCCCGGGATGACGCACATGGGCGAGAACACCGTGCTCAACGTCAAGAACCGGTCGCACACGATTACCGCACAGTTTGAGGTCGGATCAGGTGGTGCTGACGGGGTGCTCGTTGCCCAGGGCGGCACTGGCACCCTGTTGGTCAACGGCTCTGTCGTCGCTGAGGAGCGGATCGACAAGACCGTGCCGTTCGTGTTCTCCGCAGACGAAACCATGGACATCGGCGAGGACAGTGCATCGCCGGTCACATCGGACTATCCAGCGGGCGATTTGAATAAGTTCGCGGGCGATCTTGCGTGGGTACAGATTGACATCGAAGAGGACGATGTCAGCCACATGGAGGCTCCCGAAGCCACGTACCACCGCATCCTCGCTCGCCAGTAGCCACGGCGCTTGCTCGGTGATCAGGGGCGCAGCGCTGTCTTCTGCTCGGGGGACTGGAGATCGGCGGCGATCAAGGTGGTCAATTGCTCGTCGGTGGGAACCTCGACATCGGCGAGCCGGAGCGCGTGGTGGCCAATCGCAGCTTCGAACACGTTGCGCACGAAGCGGGCGTTACCGAAGCCGCGACCGCGTGGCTCGGCTTCGATGATCGTGCCCAGCTCGACTTTCCCGCTGTCGTCGAGGTGGTACGCCTTGCTGCCGCTGATGAGGCCGAAGATGGCGATCAGTTCGTCTGTGTCGTAGTCGGGGAACTCCACCGTCCTGGTGAATCGACTCTTCAAGCCGGGATTGGTGTCGATGAGTTCGCTCATCTCGGCCGGATAGCCAGCAGCGATGACCGAGAGGTCATCGCGGTGGTCCTCCATGAACTTGACAATGGTGTCGACCGCTTCGAGACCGAAGTCATTCTCGCCGCCACGCGCCAGCGCATACGCCTCGTCGATCAACAGGGTGCCGCCGAGCGCCGATTCCATCACCTGCTTGGTGGTGGTGGCCGTCTGGCCGACGAATCCAGCGACGAGACCGGACCGATCGGTCTCGACAAGGTGCCCTTTGGACACGACCCCGAGCGTGCGGAAAATCTGTGAGAGCAAGCGAGCCACGGTGGTCTTGCCGGTACCAGGGTTTCCGGTAAAGACCAGATGTTTACTCGTCTCGATGACGGGCAGGTCGCGTTCGGCTCGAAGCTCTTGCACCCGGAGCAACGACGTGAGACGACGAACCTCGGCCTTGACGTGATCGAGCCCCACGAGCGCGTCGAGTTCGGCCAACAGCTCTTCGATCGATCGCTCGGGCGGGAGTTCGACCTCGACGACCGCCGGCGGGGTTTTGCCAGCCGCGACATCGGCCTGAGCGGGGGCATCGGGCTGCCCCGGTCGGGGCACCGCGTGCTCATCCATCACGCCCAGCATCATCATGCGGAAGCGGTCGATTGCTGAGATCTCGTCCGCCGACGGCACCATGTCGAGCGCAGCAGTCGCATGAGCAACCGACAGCGCATGGGTGTAATAGGCATGAGCGCGTCGCTGGTTGTCGTGTGCGTCCGCCTTGACGAGGAGATCAAACATGGTGCTCGGCTTGGAGAGCCAGGCAGCGGAACCGCCCAAGGTGTCGTCGGCGCGTAGCTGCGTCGGCGTGAGGATCATCGGTGGCGTGAGCTTGCGTCCGAGTGCATCGACCCACGACTCGAGTTCCTGAGAGGTGTGGCGGCCGTCCGCATCGACGACGCCAGACACGAGATGGGCTGCCTCGATCGTGCATTCACCACGATGATCGGATCCTTCTGACAGCTCTTTCAGCAGGGAGTTCATCGTCTCGACGAACTCGTCAGACTTGTCTTCGAAGGCAGCGGGCATGGCCGTCGAGCGTAGATCACCAGGTCTGCCACACTGATTTCATGACTGATTGGACCGCACCCGGACCCGGCACGTGGGAGCTCGATACGGCGCACTTCGAAGCGACGGTGTCGCGCCCGATGCGTGACCTGATGTCCGAAGCGATGGGTGCAGGGCTCAGTGTGGGCTTTGAGCTCGCTGGAGCGCCATTGTCGTCGGTCCAAGCACGCTTTGTGAACGGGCGCATGTACACCCGTCTCGTTCCGCTCGTCGGCGGGAACTCGACGCGACCCACACCGCCGGACAAGGTGTTGTGGCTGGTCACTCGGCTCCATCCGAGGTTCCGGCGGCGGGCCAAGCAATCGGCACGGGCAATCGACGGCAAGTTCTGGATGAGCGAGTTCGCCCGATGGGAACGAGAGTGGAAGCCTGAACTGCAGGCGACAAATCGTCGGCTTGGCGAGGTTCCGGTTGCCGATCTGTCCGATGCTGACCTCGCAAAGCACCTCGATGCGGTCTGGAAGCACGCGGCCTGGGCGGCAGCGTTGCACTTCCGACTTCATACTTCCGATCTGGCGCCGATCGGTCGCCTGCTTGTCGCGGCCGAAGATTGGGACCTCGACGCCAAGGAGGTGATGGCAACGCTTGCCGGAGCGTCGCCTGCGACGAGTGCGCCGGCGAGAGCACTGGCTGCGGTCCGCGCCGAACTCGCACGTGTCGAGTCGCTGCCTCAAACATTGGACGATGTCCGCTCAGCCAGT